>Ga0307515_10003561_pt1 | contig 32698 bp, 3 predicted proteins | sample 17_EM_MG_FD_194513 | JGI IMG/M metagenome (GOLD analysis project Ga0307515, IMG submission 194513) | Populus trichocarpa ectomycorrhiza microbial communities from riparian zone in the Pacific Northwest, United States - 17_EM | ecosystem: Host-associated > Plants > Roots > Unclassified | place... | reverse complement strand
ATAGCCTTCTTTAATTACTACCCCGTTTAGTATATTGTATTCTAGCTCGTGCCCACTTCTATAACAGCCACTAAGTTTGCCTATATTTTCTCTTATAGTAAAATAATTAACGCCCCTTTTATAGGCAGTTATTTAATATTCTATAATATCCCTTTTTAGTAACAGGCCTATATAAATTGTTATTGCTAAGAATATAAGAAGTTCCCTTATAGAGATAGGCTTCTATTTTTAAGGCGTCCTAACCTTCCTATTCTTATCCTTATATTTTTTAGTAAGGGTAAAGCCTTATATACTTGTTTGTATAAGCAGTTAGTTCCTTAAGTAATTTATCCGTCTATATAAGCTTAAAAAATGCAAGAGAATTAGTAGGATCAACGTGTAGTAGATTTAGTGCACTATTAGTATAGGGAAAGTCAATAGGAAGGGGGCTAAAATTGGGCAGTGGCTAAGGCTTGGGGGGTAGAATTTTGGCCTTCTTATTCTTTTGTATAATATTCTAATTAGGTTGGATAAGGTCTGCATTATTAGAAGAATATTTACGGCCCATTATAGTAATTTAATTACGATAAGAAGCTATATAGATACTTTGGTAGAGACGTGTTTAATATTTTAGTGTTTGTATATAGGCCACAATTAACGGAGCATATTGACAGCGCATGGGATACTTAATAAATTGCTAGGTAAAATAGCTTAAATAATTATCTATTAAAAGTAGGTAATATTACTATATTTTACTATTAGAATCCTCTAAAAGGTATCTTATATATTTATTATAATATTTAATATAATATGGACTTAAGGAGTTATCTATCTATATTACGGAGTAAGTATAAGCGACAATAATATATAGTAAAGTAGATATTAATAATATATATATATAAACTATATAATAAGATTAAGACATTATATAAGGAAAAAAGGTAGGAAAATGGGAAGAAAGGGTATATATATAGAGTAAAATAGGATTCGGGTAGTAGTCCTAGCAGAACTTAGCAGGATTTAGTAGAACTTAATAGAACTTAGTAGAATATAGCAGAATACAGCAGATTGCTATTATATTACCGCAGATTACTATTAAATTGCCGTCTTGTAGTTAGTCTTTAGTTGCTAAGTTGGTAGAAATAGGTAGACGTATATAAGGTGTTATAGGGGTGTCCCGTAACAGTCTACCTACTAAAAAAGGTAGTATATATATCTGTAAAGGCCTTTATTTTACTTACTAATTTAATATTATCCTTTTAGGTAAGTTTATACCTTTTAAATTAAAAAGGTAGGTAATAGAAAGCTATTAGTATAAATTGTCTTAATAATAGATATTAACTTATAAGAGCCTAGCTATATATCTTACCTAATATAATTACCCAAACTACTGCTATAAGGCCTAGTATTACCCCCTTCTTATTAAAGTTGCTAATAATTTTTAAATACTTAACTTAATATTGCCTATAAACGGTATAAAAGAATATAAACCAATTATATATAACTACTAGATTGTTATTCTAAGCTCTTTAGTAGTTAAACTAACAACTTAATATTATACTAAGGCTATAGCGTTAAATAAATCTCTACCTGTTACGGCTTATATAAATACCTCTAAACTAAAGCTTATAGAATGCTATATTATAAAGATACTAAGCTAAAGAGAAGGGAAAGGGGGTTGCTAAGACTGATGTAAATAAATATATAAGGTAAGCTGCTAAGGCGCTAGCTCTAGGCAAGCTAATTATATATTAGTAGGATTTAGTAGAATTTAGCAGGTAATATACAGTAGCGCCATTATATTACCCCCCTCTTTAAAAGAAAGCCTACCTTTAGGCTTAGTTAAAAATAAAGTAGCACTAGGTTTATAAAACGTAAGACTATAAAATATAAGATAAGGAGAAAAAAAGGGGATATAAGTGCGTCTAAACTAAGTATAAAAGGCAATTATAGGTTAAGTAAAAGTATTAGACTAAAAAGAGTAGCTGCTAAAAGTCTTATCAAGGATTTAACTAATTAGATATTAGCGACTCAGTTAATTAAAGCACAAGTACGGCAAGAGGGACGCGCAAGCCTATACGATTAGTAGTTTATAAACGAGAATCTAAAGCTAAAGAAAGGAAAGGAGACGGAAGGCGGCGCCGCTTAATATTATATATAATCCTTTAGTTATATAACGGCAACTGTCTAGAACTATATAAAACTGTCTACGACTATCTATAACTATCTACTATAATCTACCAATATCTATTAGCTATAATCTACTAGTTTCCACCAGTGCCGTAACATTACCCCCCTTCTAAAAAAGCCTGCCCTTAGGCTTTATACGTCTGTATTATATTTATAGGGTATTCTTATCTTTATACTTAATAGGCAGCTTATTATCTTCGCTATTCTAGCACTCTATTTACTTATTAAGGTACTTTAGGGGTCTAGGTTTATTGGGGTAACAACGATAAAACTTTTAAAGCTTATAGGGACTACCTATAAAGTTCCATATAGGGTACTAAGTGGGGTCTAGGTTATACCCTTTCTAACTTATACAATATTTTAATATTCCCCTTACAAGCTTATAGGCTAGTATTTCTTTAATTTCCTATTTATTATTGCTATTAACTTAAATTAGTAGGGGAGGTTTATTCTTTTATCTAGGTAATAGGTTGTTTATAGCTTTCTATAGTTTATCTAGAGAGAAAATAGGGTAAACTTTAATTAAAATTTAGGAGCTTTACTTTATACGCGTTGCCTATCTTTTTAAGAACCTTATATAGTCCTACTATCTAATAGTCTAGCTTATGGCTAGGTCGTTCCGTTTTTTAGTTCTTTATTATAACCTAGACTATATCTTTTACGGCAAAGTTAGGCTCTCGCCTATACTTATTTACCTATTATTACATTAATTTTTAGGCCTTTTTTAGATTTATATAGGCTACCATCTAGGCTTTTTTTAAGCGCTTAGTGTACTACTGTACTTCCTTATAAGATAGTTTTTTGTGTATAGTCTAGGGTCCTTCTAGTCTTTCCTAGTTAAAGCTTATATAGAGTAAGTAACTCATTTCTAATTAAATAGGGGCAAATCCTATGGAGTTATGGGGTGGGGTCGCTTAGGTATAGTCTATTAGGGGTAACAGTTTAGCCTAGTTATTTTAAAAGTAGTTAATAAAGGGCCGAAGTCTCTAATCTAAGTATTAATTTATAATTTCCGTCTAACTATTTATCTAGGGGTAGTATGCGGTAAAAAGCTTTAGCTTAATACTTAAGATCCAGGTAAACTTATTCCAGAAAGCTAATATAAATTACGGCCTATAATTGGATATAATAGTCTCTAGTAGTCTGTAGATTTGGTAGACGTAATAGATATATAGTTAGGCCGCTTCTTTAGTATTAATATTCTTATAATATAGGATTAAAAATGGGCGCTTGCTAAAGCGGTTAACTAGATTTATAACTATATTATATCCGTTACAGTCTATAGGTAGCTTATAGAAGTCTATAGAGATATATTACTAGGGGCGTTCTAGTATTAAGAGTGGTTTTAATAGTTCTAGAGTCTTATCTTATAGGATTATAGATTTATAGCAGCTATTGCAGTTCCGTATATAACGGTTAATATTTATAACCATTTTAGGCTAGTAGTAGCGGTTACTAATAATCTTACAGGTCTTATTTTTTTTTTAAGGTAGGCCGTAGAGACCTAGGTATAAGCTTTAGCAATAAGCTAGGTTTATAAGTTTTATTTCTTAGCTACTACTAGCCGTTCCTAGTGTTTAAGTAGTCTGTTTTTAAGGGACTATAAGCTAGTAACGTTCTTTGCCTTTTTATAGTACTCTTATAGAGAGGGGGTTATTTAGTTAGCCTATAGTAGTTTATTAATAAGGTTAAGTTTAAAGAAGTTAATAGGATATATCTTGGCGCCTAAGGAGTCTATACTTAGTTCTACCCGTATTTAAGGGTTAAGGTATTTTAGTTATAGTAGCGTTTAGGTCTATAATAAGATTTTTATAGCTATCTAGTTATCTAGGTCTTACTTATACCTTATAAAAGCATCTATACGGTTTATAGCGCCTGGTCTATATATAATTAAGAAGTTAAACTAAAATAGGGTATCCGCCTAGTGTGTTTACTAAGCTATAAGGGCCTTAGTTATTATAAAGTATCCTAGGGCCTTATAATCTAAAACTACCTTAATTAGCTTAGGGGTCCCCTCTAGCTATATACACTAGTGCTAAAAGCTAGAGATAATAGCTAGTATTTCTTTATTATTGTTACGGAGTAAATATAAGCGACGATAATATATAGCAAGGTAGATATTATTAAGCTATATATATAAACTGTGTAAGGAGGTTAAGACGTTGCGTAAGGAAAGAAGGTAGGAAAACAGAAAGAAAGGGCATATATTGTTAACTTGGTTGCTTAGTTAACACGTATATAGGCAGAATAGGGTTTAGGTTATAGTTCTAGCAGAACTTAGCAGAATTTAGTAGAACTTAGCAGAATATAGCAGAATGCCGTAGATTACCGTTAGATTGCTATTAGATTGCCATTAGATTGCCATTTTACGGTTGGTCTCTAATTGCTAAGTCGGTGGAAATAGGTAGATATGTGCAAGGTATTACGGGGGTGTCCCATAACAGTACCCCCCCTTTAAACTCAAGCTTCTGCGAGATAAGGCTATAGTAGTTCTAGGTAGGGTTTATAAAAGTCTTTTACGGCTTATATAAGTCCTATAGAGTTAACGGGTTCCTATAAGGACTTAGTAAAGCCTCTCCATTTCATAAGATATATATATTGGCGTTTCCGTTTATTATACTTAATATTATTAATTCTTTTAATAAAGTACTTATTCTCACCATCCACTTTAACTAGTAGGGGAGGGTCTTATATCTGTCTAGGCAGGGCGTTTAATATAGGGGTAGTAGGATAGAGGACCGACGTATAGAATACGGGGTGGATTTTAACCGTATTAGGGAGCTTCAGTTAGTAGGCATAAGGAAAGATAACCTTTTTAACCTTATAAGGGCCAGCATTCTTCTAATTAAGTTTCTTAGTAGGTTATTTCGTGTTCAGATTTCTTATATTTAGCCAGACAAAATTACTAATTTAGTAGGCTAGTGCTAGGATTCGTTTCTTATTCGCTGCGGCTTTATAGACAGATTAAGCCCATATTATCTTATTAGTAAGGAACTATTATAGTTCCTCTATCTTCTCTACGAATTTATTTACTTCTACGACTTATAAGGCGTAATAAGCGGGGTAAGGAACATTACTAAAGGGTTTAAAAACCATTTATGGGTACTAGCCGTAATTGGCCAGGAATGGGGAGACTTTTATAGTTTCTAAGATGGAGTTATTTACGGTAAACTCGGTAAATGCGAGCCAGTTAATCCAGTTATCCTATAAATACGACGTGTATATCCAAATATACTATTCTATTATAGCATTTACGCGTTCTATTTAGCTATCCGTTTCTAGGTAATATATAGTAGATAATAGTGCTTTAATATAGAGTCGAGTAGTTAGTTTTTTCTAGAATGCTAAGATAAACTAGCTACATTTATCGGAGATAATTGTTTCAGGGAGTTTATAGAGTTTCTATATATAATCTAGAAATAGTCGGGCAATAGCAGGTGTTAATATATCGGGGCAGGCGATTAAGTATCTCATTTTAGATAGCCGGTCTATAACTACTATAATATTCGTACAGCCTTTACTTTTAGGAAGGTTAATAACAAAGTCAATTAAGATATCCTTCTATCTTTGGTCTAGAATAGGCAGCGGCTTTAATAGACCGTTATACGTCTCATGCAAGGCTTTAGCTTGTTAGTAGGTATAGTAGCTAGAGACGTACCTTCGTATCATATTATATATATTTAGCTAATAATACTCCTGTTAGAGTAGTTCTAGAGTCTTTCCTCGGCCCGGGTAGCCGGCGATAGGTAGATTATATACGTGTTTAAGGAGTTTAAGCTTAAGCTCATTATAATTAGGGATAACTAGACGGTTCTAGTAGTATAGGCGGTTTCTATAAACTTTATATTTACTTAGAGAAATCTTTTTAGAGCGTCTAATGCCATCTTATATTAGCTTAAGCGTCTTTTAGATAAACTTATTATTTGGGTATTTATTAACTATAATCTATTTAATTAATTAATTAGTTATTTTAAGGACGTATACTATAAGATCTTTAGTAAGAGGGTTAAATAGTTTAGGGCAAAGCAGGGTCTGATTTTAGTAAGAGCGCGCTTTTTTTAGGGCATTAGGCTTCTAGCCTTAGACGCCTAGGTGGTACGTAATTAAGAATTAAAAACGAGATAGATATTTTAACCAGCGGGCCTAACGATAACTTAGCTATTTCGTGGTTATGAAGTACTGTAGGTTCTTATAGTTGCTAAAGACCTTAATTAGAAATCCAGCGCTTTTTAGTTCAGGTTGCCATTATTTAAAATATCTAATAATAGCTAATAATTCCTTATTGTAGATCTCGTAGTTATATTTAGCTAGGCTTAGTTATTTTAAAAAGTATGCTATAGGGTACAATACTCCATCCTCGTTCTATTGAGACAGGATACCTCTAGTGACGTAGTTAGATAAGTCGGCTTCTATAACACTTATTTAGTTTAGGTTAAAGTATTAAAGTACGGGCGCAGTAGTAAACATAACCTTTAGGTAGGTAGAGGCCTTCTTATATTCCTTATTAAAGATAAAGACTTTATCCTTTTGGGTTAGAGCTATAAGGGGTAAAACTAGGGTAGAGAAGTTATTAATAAACCGTTGGTAGAAATTAGCAAATCCTATAAAGGCTCTTACGTCCTTAACATTCTTAGGTTCTTGCTAGTTTATAATTACTTTGACTTTCTTTAGGTCTATTTATATACTATTTATAGAAATAAGGAGTCTAAGGTATAGGACTTCCGTTTTATAGAACTTGTATTTATCTATATCTAATTATAGACTAGCTCTATATAGGTCTTATAGGATAAGGTTAATATATTTCCGATATTTGGTTAGGTTATTACTGTATATTAGGATGTTGTCGATATAAGTAGTATAGAAGATATCTAGGTAGGGGCGTAGGGTGTTATTTATATAATATTAAAACGAGCTCGAAGCATTTGTGAGGCTAAAGGGTGTTACTAAGTACTTAAATAGTCCATATCGGGTACGAAATGCAGTAAGCTATTTATCCCCTTTTATAATGTAAAGACGGTTAAATACAGAGATAATATTAAGCTTTGTGTAGTAATAAGCCTTACTTAATTAGTTTAACGTCTTTTATATTAACAGGATTGGATATTAGTTCTTAATAGTAACGGCGTTAAAAGCTTAGTAGTCTACACAGAAGCGTAGACCGCTGCTAGGTTTCTTAATAAAGATTACTAGTACGGCTATAGGCGACGAGCTTACTCTAATAAATCCTTTGCTTAGGTTCTTGTCTAAATACTTTTATAGCACTTAGAGTTCATTTTAGGATATCCTATATAAGGGTCCAAATCTAGGCTGCTTTCCTTCTTTAAGTATAATCTTATAGTTATATAGTCGGTATTCTGGTAGCTTATTAGCTTCTTTTTATAAGAATGCATCTAGGCGATAATAATACTCTATTAGTACCTTTATGGTAGGGTTAGTGTACTTCTTTAGTGCTAAGGCCTTCTTAATATCGGCTATCGTAATAGCGAAGATTGTATGCTTGGGTTTCTTAGCAAGTTGCACTAGCGGGGTAGCTTTAATTATGCGGATATCTAGGGTGCTAAGCTTGCTCGGATTGTCTATAGTTTCTTATTTAGGTTTAGGTTCGGTATTAAGTACGGAGTTAGTATTAGATTTAGGTTTAGGTTCTTTAAGAATTCTTTTTATAGTAGAATACTAGTCCTTCTGGTATTTTCGTATATAGAGCTTAAGCTTTTGCTTAGCTTAGGGCGGTATAGTGCTTAGTACTAACTTATGGAATTTAGTAGAGTTTTCGGATCCTTGGTGTATGTTAGTGGAATTTTTAGGCGTAAAGTGGGCATTAGTGGAAATCTTATGTTGGTAGAATTTAGTGGAATTCCTAGGTTAGTAGAATCTGGTGGATTTCTTAAGTATAGGGTGGACAGTTATAGAAATTTTAGACTGGTGGATTATAGTGGATTTTTTAGATTTTAGTTCTAGGTCTAAGTAGCGAGTAGTAAGGCACTTTTGCTTGTAACGGGAGGCGGTAAATAGAAGCTTAAGGTTGTCCTAATTAATAGTTACCTTATATAGCTTTATCTAGGGTTATTTAAGGATTACTAAGTGACCTAGGGTGGTAATGAAAAGTTTAATTAATTCTTTATAGTTTAGGTATTAGAGTCTTAGGAATACTACGTAGGTAATACGGCCTAAGATAGTGCGTTTGCCGTTAAATCTAAATACGTTAATATGCTAGTTAAGGGGGGTTAGAGTAAAACTATTATTTTATATAAAGATCTTGTTAATAAATCCTATGCCGCTAGCTCCTATATTAATTAGGATTTAAGCGTTAGCCTATTAACTATTCTGCCGAAGACGGCAGTTAATAGTTATGCTATAGTCCTAAGAGTTGGAGTTCGTGACGTTAAATACGTTTAATAAGATCCTATAGCAGAGCTGTTTTGGAGAGCAACTTAGCTCTAGGACCTTCCTTTTGGAGGCAATTAGGGTAGGGTTCTTATAGAACGTTGGCTATAGCTTTATCCTTATAAATAGTGCTTGCTAAATATAGGGCTGGAACTAGGTAGAGATTAGGGATAGTAACCGGAAGATTAATGCGGTAAACGGCTGCTGGTATTAGCCGTTTATAATTTATATTTAGGTATAGGGACGGAGTAGTGGTTAGAGAGGTAAGAGCTACTTCTATATTTAAAGCAGAGGCCTAGCTTAATGCGTTATTCTTATTTAGAGGACCCTAGTAGGGCGTACCCTAGGGTCCCAGTGTTAATATCTATAGCATTAGGGTGCTTAGGCTGAGATAATAACTTAGTAAACGTTTATAGGGTTGCCGTATTATATTATAGAGCGGGTTTCGGTATTAGGCGTAGTATATTATTATATCGTTTATTAATAATATTTATATAGGCATTAAGGGCTCCTGGTAGGTCTACGCCTATTAGGGAGGTTTTTAGTTTAGGGCTTAGGGATTTAATAAGGCTGTTAATTAGTGCAGAGTTGTTCTAGCCTATTTCCTTTATATAACGGTTAAATTTGAAGAAGTATACTAGGAAACTTTTCGTCCCTTAAGTTATATGGTTTATCTTTCTTTAAGTAGTAGCTTGGTGGTTTAGGTTACCATATATAGCTTTAAGAAGTATAACTAGGCTTTATACTAAGTTTGGCTAAAGTAGTTTAATAAAGTTAGCTATATCTCCTCCTAGTTAACTTAGGGCGTAATAGAGTTGGTTAGCTTTAGTTAGGTAACGGTTAGCGTTATTAGTTAGCTTATTTTTAAGCTAGCTTAGAAATAATTAGAGCTTTTATTATTTACTAGTAAATACTAGGGGATCTAGTAGTTGTTTAAATCGTTTTAGTATAGTAGTTGGCTTAGGGTAAGTAGCTACTATAGGTTCGGGGCTCGCGTTCCGCGTATTTATCTCTAAAGATAGCGTTTAGTCTTAAGGTCCTAGCGTAGGCATCTTAAGGGCGCGGACTTCTTCTTAGAGGTCCTTAATTAATTACTAGTATTATACTTCTTATTCGGCTTGCTATTAATTTAAAGTAGCTTAGTTCTATTTAAGGGCGTCTATAAAAGACTTCTATATCCCTATTAATTATTCTTAGAGTACGGATATAATACCAGCGGCCGTTATAGAGGCTTTGGGTTCGTTCTATATATTAACAGTAGTATAGGTAGTTAACGTAATATAGTATTATAGAGTAAATACAAGTAATAATAATATATAGCAAGGTAGATATTATTAAGCTATATATATAAACTATATAAGGAGGTTAAGACATTACGTAAGGAAAGAAGGTAGGAAAATGGGAAGAGAGGGCATATATTATTAACTTAGTTACTTAGTTAACACGTATATAGGCAGAATAGGGTTTAGGTTATAGTCCTAGCAGAACTTAGCAGAATTTGGTAGAACTTGGCAGAATATAGCAGAATGCCGTAGATTACCGTTAGATTGCCATTAGATTGCCGTTAGATTGCCATTTCGCGGTTAGTCTCTAATTGCTAAGTTAGTAAAAATAGGTGGACGTATATAAGGTGTCACGGGGGTGTCCCGTGACAATTATAGATATAGTAGTTTAGCTTAGCATCTATTATAGTCTTTAAATAGTATATAATAGAGTACTACTCTCCGTCCGGTTACTTCTAGGAAAAAATACTAACTATTACACTGTCTAAGGCATTAGTTTCTAGCATTAAGGGCCGTTTTAGGTTAAAATAGGCAAATAGGGGAGCCGATACTAGCCGTTTCTTAAGCTTATTAAAGGCCTGCCTATATATAGCGTTAAAGTAAAAGGGCTGGTCTTTTCTAGTAAGACGGTTAAGAGGCTAGGCGATTCTGCTATAGTTCTTAATAAAGCGTTAGTAGAAGTTATAAAACTCTAAAAATAATTATACCCCCTTTACGGTCCGTAGGGGTGCCCACTAGTTAATTACGGCCATCTTCTTTAGGTTAGTTTTAATTCTATTTATACTAATAATAAAACCTAGGTACTTTATACGCTTAATACTAAACTCTAACTTCTTAATATTAACCTAGATACTAGCCTCGTAAAGCCGTTATAGGACTTTATAGATATACTCCTTATATTCTAGCTTATTCTTAAAATAGATTATAATATTATCTAAATAGGCCATATAGAAGTTATTAAGGTAGTTAAAGAGTATATTGTTTATATACCGCTAGTATATAGCTAGTCCATTAGTTAGTCTAAAAGGGAGTACTTTATATTTATATATTCTATAACGGGTCTAAAATATAGTAAGATCTTTAGACCTAGGGTTTATCTTAATTCGGTAAAAGGCCTAGTAGATATTAAGCTTTATAAAGACCTTACCTCTACTTATTTAGGCTAAAGTCTTATTAAGTAGGGGCAGCGGATAGTAGTCCTTGCGGGTTATATTATTTAGCTTATAGTAGTTAATATAGAAGCGGAGTCCTCTATTTAGCTTTTTAATAAAGAGAATAGGTAAGGCAAAAGGGGCTTAGCTAGGCTTATTAAAGCCCTTATTTAGGTTATTAATAAAATACTACTTTATAGCCCATAATTTAGTAATAGACTGCTTATAGAGGGGGCTAAAGCTAAGGATATTTTCCTTACCCTGCTTAATTTTAATCTTATAATTATATAGTTAGTAAGGTAGAAGTATATTAGACGCTACTTTAAAAAAAATATATCCTTAAATTTCTAGTATTAATAGGGCAGCTTTTATTCTACTAGTTTCTTATCTATAAGCTTGCTTTCTTATCCGCTAAGCTTATTTTCCTTTTCCTTAATTATTTAATTAATTTTGTATAAGCTTATTATAAAGGCAACGGTATTAAGCTAAACTAAGTTCTAGTAGAATCCTACGGTACTAATATAGTAGACATTAACTAGTGGGAGGTCTACTGGTTTCCTTACGGCCGTTTTCCGGATTGTATTTTACGGTCTAGGGTTTATAATCCTTCTTAGCTCCTATTTTATCTTCTATAGGTTATCCCTCTAATCTATTAGTTTAGTATAATGTCTAATATCCCTTACTATCCTTTATGGCTATATAGGGCTTAAGCTCTCTATAAGGGGCTTTTTTAGGTTACTATTAACTTCCTAGGTCTTTAATGCAGGTAGTATAATATAGGTAGTCTAGGGGCGACGTAGTATATAAATCCGTTGCGAATTAAGCTATATATTTTTCTTAAAGGCCTAGTCTTTACACATAGCATTGGCCTAGTAAATAGTATTAATCTAGGGCCGTATAAGGTTTTTTATTATAATACTAATTTCTTTTATAAAGGAAGGGGTTAAGGGTAGAGTTTCGGGCTAGATAAGCCATCTACTCTATATATTAAGCTATAAGCCTAAATAAGCTAGCTATTTTCGCCTTAAAATTATATTATAGCTACCTAGGTCCGTAATAAGGAAGGGGATATTATACTACCTTTATTTATTAACACGGAGGTAAATCCGTAAGATAGTTATAATAGGTAGCCCTATCCGCCTATTATACCCATAGATAGGAATTAGTTTAGGTAGTTCTTTAATAGGTGCATTTAGAAAGTTAACTAGCTTTACGGCATACTAGGTATCTATTAAGGTAAAGGTATTTACTTTAGAGTTGGCTAAAGTAAAGGTTGAAATTTAGTATCTATTATAGAATAAAGTATAAGGGATAATATAGCTTCTTCTACTAACTAGCCGACCTAGATTAACATCTAATATATTAATCCCTTTTAACCCTAGAGAGGAGTCTTCCTCTAAGGTTCCTCTTTTTCTAACTCTACGCTATCCTCCTAGATTAATAAAACCTCATCCACTTTTACGTTTGTTAGGTAATCCTTTATATAATAACCTTTCTAACTATAAGAGAAGCAAGCTCCTTAATTACTAAGGGCTTATATATAGGGGTTGCTATATATAAGCCGAGCATTCGCTAAACCTATAGTAAGACTAGCCGTATAGCTAGCTACTAAATTAGCGGCAGGCTATATAAGTAGTGCTATAGGGGTTACTAATCGTGCTAGGGCATTACGGGCCGTTCTTATATTACTTATAGTTTAATTTAAAGGGTTTCTAGCTTTATACCATTTGGTACATACCTTAATTTAGTAGAGGCCTTAGTTAATAGCTAAGCACTAGTCCGTAAGTTCCTTTAGTGTCTATATAGTAGTAAAAACTAGTAGTATAGCTCGCTATAGGTTTAGGGTAAGCTTATTAAATAGGTCTAGCATTAGATCTTCCTAGAGAATTTAAGCCTAGCTAGCTAGGTGCAAAAGCGGGTCTAAAAGGCTAAGAAGGTCTCTATTGTTTTTATATTTAGGCTTTTATAATTAAGTTAGGCGTTTTATACTTTAAAGGGGTCCTTATAAATAGAAGACAGATAAATAATTATCTCTTCTTTAGAGAGGAAGGGCTTTATTAAGTCCTATACGTACTACGGGCGTAGGTGTGTTTATACGTCCTCGCTAATACGGCCGAAGACATAGGCTATTTTAGCCTAAGTAGTAGGGAAGTGGTCCGTATTAACTTTAAGCTTATCCTATAATTAAAGCTTCTAATTATTAAATATAGGGTTAGTTCCGTCTATAAGTAATAAGGGGTCCGCAACCTTTACGGACCGCAATAATACTAATACTATATACTAGGCTAGAGCCTTAAGGACTATAGTAAGTCTCTAGGTATTTAAAAACTTTTTACTGGGTATAAGGGGTTTTCTAGCTTTAAGCAGCTCTTAAAGTCGTTTAATTTTAGCATTAGCTACTATAAGCTCCACCTAGGAGTTTAAGTTAGTTACTATTTCACTATTAGAGATATTTAAGGGCCCTATAGCTGCTTTACCGGCCGCCGTGGTTCTTAGTATAGTAATATAGTTATTAGGGTAACTTTTAGTAAGATTTTATAGGGGTTCTAGTCTATACGTATTTTATAGGTCTTATTTTTTCTTTCTATTCTTCTAGTTCTGTTTTATTCTTTAAGTTTTAGTAATAGTCTTTAGGTCTATTTCTGTGTTCTATTTTTATTTATAGTCCGTAAATATTTTTAAGTTCCTTTTTAGGAAGAAGAGTAGATAAGCTTTAGATAATATTAGCGACTTAGTTAATTAAGGCATAAGTACGGCAAGAGGGACGCGCAAGCCTATATAATTAGTAGTCTATAAATAAGGATCTAAAGCTAAAGAAAGGAAAGGAGACGGAGGGTAGCGCCGCTTAACGTTATATACAATCCTCTAGTTATGTGACAGTAACTATTTAGAACTATGCAAAACTGTCTATAACTATCTATAACTATCTGCTATAATCTACCAATATTTATTAGCCATAATCTACCAGTTTCCACCAGCGCCGTAATATTAGATAACTTTAACCGCTAGTTAAAGTTCCTAAATATCTAAAGTTTTACAGTACTAGTAGAAAATAGTAAAATTTAGCAGAAATTAGTAAATAGCTATATTAGGGCTTTAGGGTGTTTTTATCCCTATATTCTTCTAGTAACTTATTATCTTTATTATATTAGTATTCTATTCATTTATCTAGGTACTTTAGGGGTTTAGGTATATTAGGGTATTAATTATTATTATTATTATTATTATTATTATTATTCATTGCTTAACGTCCAATTTAGATCCCTATTAGGCCCACGCGGACTACTCCTTATTTATATATAGGGAGAAAACTCTACTTAAGAAAACCCCGTAATCCATCTCCCCGCCTTTTAGAACTTGCCTATTTAGCGCCTATAAGTCGGCTATGGTGCTTTACTACCTTACTTTTTAACCCTTTTAGGAACCACTACTGCCGTAATAAGCCTACGGACGCGCTAGTATTATAAACTTTACTCTACTACTATAGAGTTATTAGGGGGCGCCTATTACTTACCCCTTTACCTTCTATTACTATTTCCTTTATAACCTAAAACTAATCTAGCATATTTTAGCTAATAAGCTACTAGGTAACCGCCTTAAGACCTTTTTATATTAAGAGTAGTATATTATAGTTCTCTATACTAGCTACTAAGAGTATTACTTCTTAGTTAGTATATAGGGGGTATAGCAGTATTATATATTTTAGTGTCTGTTTTAGCTAGCTATATTTATATCTTAGGCTACCTACTAGGACACCTATTTAGTAGAGCCAATCTTTTAGTTCTATTATCCCTATTTTTAAAAGTATTGCTATTATATTTTCTACCTTTATTAGGCCTTCTTAGAGCCCTTAAGTATTTACCCCCTATGGCGTTAACTATACTATAGCTTAGGTTTCTCTTGCCTAAGTTAGCCTCTATACCTTTAACTCCTATATACCTTTCTAGCATTAATCTAACCAGTATTATATTGCGGTAGATAGTTTCCTAGCATTCTTTTATATACTACTTTAGCTCCTTTCTCTTTCTTGCTATTATCTTTACTAGCCTCTTACGCATCTCCCTTCCTCTACTATATAGGCCTAGGCCCTAACGTAGCACTATTTTTCTTCTACTTTTTTTTTAACCTATTTCTCTAATATATCTTCCCTACTTTAGGGTTATTAGTTTATTCTCCTATAGGGCACCCTAGGGTCCCTCTATAGTTTATTTAGGCATGTCTTAATATACTTTATAATATTAGCATTATATTTATTTTGCGCCTTTTATATTATAGCGGCTTTAATATATAGTTATAAGGGGGGAATATTGGCTTCCTTCTCGAGCAGTGCTATAGCCGTTTACTTATACCCACCTATTATACTCTAGAGGTAGGCGATTTAGACCTTTTAGAGTAGTTTAAAAAGTAATTTAGGGGGGCCTTTTTTAGTTTCTCTAATAGCCTAGATACTAGATCTATATATTATGGTTAGCCGGACAACTACTATATATAGTAGGCGTAACCTCTAGAAGTATAAACCCTATATAGAATTAACAATCCTAAATAGTGTAATAACTGTACTTAGCCCTTATAGGCCGCTTACGCCGCATATACGCTCCACCGGAGCTTAATGTCTACCTATACTCCTAATACCCTTAGGCCCTAAACTAGTTAACCCCTAAAGCCTTAAATATAGATTATATAATAAAGATCTGTAAATTAGTTACGTTTTCTTATAAAATAGATTAGCTAGTATTTCTCTAGTAAAAATTGGACTCTATATCGTCTTACCTATTCTATATAGGTGTTATAAGCTTTCTCTAGTATCCTATAATTCTTTACGGCTATTAGCCTATATATAATTAGGTTTATATCATTAACAAAGCCTATCCCCTAGGTCGCCCCTTCCTTAAAAGTATTAAGCAGGTTACTTATAAAGAAGAGGAAGAGTATAGGCGAAAGAGGTAATCCTTATAGTATACCTGTTATAACTATAATAGGGGGGCTCTAATATCTATTAAAGACTATATAATGTTTCTTTCTAGCCTATAAACCCCTAAATAAATTATATAATCTATTTTAGGAAGCCTTTTGCCCTAAGAATATATAGAAGGCGCTTATAAGGTATATTATTATAGGCGCCGCTAATATCTAGGCTAAGCATTAATACTACAAAGTCCTTTTACATAGCCCATGTAGTTTTAATAGTAGTAGCAAGCAGTATAAGTGCTAATAGCGTTAAGTAATTCTTTCTTACCCCTATTTAGCTTTATAGTAGTAGGGCGTGTTCCTCTACCGTATTTACTATATGGTTTACTATAACCTTTTTTAAGATCTTACTTAGGGTATTTTCTAAAGCAATAGGGCGGTAGCTTCCTAGAATTAAATAGTCTACCTTCTTTTTATAAGATAACCGTTATTATAGATCTTCTAAGTTATAGGTAGTAGCCTATTATAAAGTATACTCTAGCTATATCTGTAAGCTAAGGTACTATAAGTAGTCTATAGGTCTTTAGGGCTTTATTTAGGATCCCATCTAATCCTAGTGCTATATTATTTAAGGACAGCGGTAAAGAGACACCCCCTAATTGATATGCGGACACCCCCCAATTGATACATAAACACCCCCCACTAATTGAGTTTGGTTCCTTCCCGATTAAGTTAGAATATCACGTGGATTTAAGTTGTTTGCATCTGCATCAATACGCGACCGTCGCGCGCCCATACCTAAAACCTCGCATTTGCCTTACCTCTAACTATTAAGCGCCGCCGCGGCCGCCCGACTGGCCCCGTTCGCGTTAATACATTAACTCATCGCGAGCCATCAGCATTTAAATAGAATACCAGGTATACTACGCGTGGGCGTGGGCGCGGGCGCAGGGTGTGTACAGGTCGGCGCGGCCACGCTCTATGGTAAGACCGACCTATATCCACCGGGCACAGGCGCGAGCGCGAGCGCGGGCGTGCTTGCAGAGGCAGTTCGTAGACATTAAGCAGAGGTAGCAGCACCTAAATAAGTTCACGCGGCGCCTCACAAGGCACTCTGCAATTAAGGTATTACAGTTATAAGAGTTATATTTTAACAATTTATTTCGCGATATAGATGTAAACAACTTAAATCCACGTAATATTCTGACTTAATTAGGAAGGAACTAAACTTAATTAGTGGGGGGTGTCCGTGTATCAATTGGGGGGTGTCCGTATATTAATTAGGGGGTATCTCTTTACCGCTGTCCTTATTTAAAAGGCGGCTAATAGTTCTAGCCATTTCTTTAGTTATTATATCGCTGTTAACCCTTAGGCGAGTTACCGGTATTTTACTAGTAATATTACTAAGGTCTACTAGAGCCGATTAGGGGAAGAATCGTTCTATAAGGATCTTTACCTTCTTATTATTATTACTTATAGCCTATAGTTTACCTACTCTTTATAGGGGTAATAGATATAGGTCTTCTACTAGGCGTCTCGCCTTTTTCTTTACCTATTTCGCTATAGTCTAAAGGCCCTTATTATAGGGGAGGCTTAAGTTAGCAGTGTATTTATTTATAAACTATCTCTAGTTATTCCTTGCTTCTTTTTTAAGGGTATTCTTTAGCTAGTTTCTTATATCTTTATATTGTCTCTTATCTTTAGGATTATAGCTACTTATATATTTCCTTCTTACTTATTATTAGCTAGCTATAAGGGCCGCGCACTATACGGACTATATATATCGCGCGTAGGGGCCCAATTTTAAAACCGGGCAGTACTCTTTTAGCCCACTTTTAATTACTACCTAAATCCTTTCTAGTCTTTAATTAATTTCCTTAGGGGTAGCTAATAAGCCTCGCTTGTTTAGTATTAGGTGGATTTCTTTTAAGTCTTAAAGTTGTTATTTAATTATATTAAGGAAGCTGTCTATATTAAGCCTCCTTATTACATATCTTTTACCATTTAGTTACACCTTAATATCTAAATCTAGTTATATCTAGATAGGGATATAGTCTAAGGTAAGTGCCCATTCTTCTTTAGGGGTATACCTTTTAAGTCTCTAGTATAGGTTTTTATCCATAAACGTAAGATTAATTATACTTTTAGCGGTGCCCTATTACTCTATAATTGTACCTAAGAGGGTAGCTAGCTTAAGGCCTAGGTTATCTATAGCTTTTAGTAAGTACTCTACCTATTAATCGGCAGTAATATAGGTACCCCCCTAGCATAGGTAGTAGAGGTTTATATCTCCTAATAGGATAAACTCTATACCTTTAGTTTCTAGTAAGCTTATTACTAATATAATATTCTCTATTTATAGGACCCCTTTAATCCTAGGGTTATATATATTAATAATTTATACTAGTCCCCTATATATTTAGATTGTTATAACTATAATATCTAGGTTAACTACCTACTATAACTATAAGGATAGGCTAATAGCCTTACTAATTATAAAATACACGTATATAGCTGCTTTTAGTTTATATAGGAGCTGGAATCCTTAGGGGCAGTATATTAATTATATATAGGTATTATAATACAGCTTTTATATAGTAAGGATATAGTGTTTTTCTGGGTCTAGACTGTCTAGTAGGGGCCTTACAAGATAGTGGTTTATATTGCCGCAGTTATACTATATAATAGATAGGTAGCGGACCCCTGGTAAGGGTCCTTCGTCTCTTCTTTATTCCTCGCTTCTTCTATTTCCACTTTCTTTAGGATATTTAGAACTTCTATCTCTTATATCTATACCCTAGTTACTACTTATTTTATATAGAGCTTTCTATTCCCATATCTTATATTCCTACTAGCGCTTTTATATCTAAATCTATTGTTATCTCCGGTTCTTTCCCTAATCTTACTAGTTAGCTATATACCCTTTATAGGTTAGCTATAAATATTATATTTGCCGTATTAAGTCTAATTCTTAATTATCCTAGTTTTAAACTTACTATAGCTGTTTATAGGGGTCTTCCTAATAGGCATCCTCTCCCTTATATCCCCTATAACCCTTATATCCCTATTTAGTCTAGTAATATTACGCGGCGTCGCTTTTAGCCCGTTAAGGCTTAGGATGGCTAGCCTAGCCCCCTAGTATTAAAGGTAGGAAACGCCAGAAAGGCGCCTACGTCCCCCTAGCTTATCGCTTATTATTTCCATTTATATAACCTAGCGTATAGTTATTCCCGCAGCTATTAAGCCCTTATCTTCCGTCTCCTATATTTAATGCAGTCTTCTCTCTCCTACGCCTTATATATACTTTAGTAGCAGTTTACGCATTTGATTCAGTCTTAATTTAAGTAGTATTTTATATTATAAGGGCCTATATAGTAACCGCAGCACACCTATACTGCGCATGTGGATTAGGTATATCCCTATTATATACAGCAATAGCATTATTTTAGGCGTAGTCTATAATTATAAAGCCTTATATTATATATAAGGCCATTTATAATTATTCCTTTTTAGATAAAGAGTTTTTGCATTCCTAGTATATATATACTAACAATAAGGGAGCTATGTATTTGTTTAGCGTCTTCCTAGTAAGTCTCTAGCAACCCTTATATCCTCTTATTATTCTTATTATTTACTTAGTTTATATTTTCCTATTAAAGCTATTAGATTTAAGTAATCTTAAGTCCTAGTATAAGGCGTTCCGTTTATTTTACTATCTTTTATATAGTTGCTGTGTTATCCGCCTAGCGTCCCTTTTCTACCCTAAGGCTTATAGAAACCGCTAGGACTTTAACTAGGTAGTCTTTATAAAGTACTTTTATACTAATATATTCTCCTAGCCTATCCCCTACCCTTATAGCTTATTCCTTTACCTATTAATTCTTTAAAGTAACTCTAATATCTCTGCTCCTAAGGTATTGGACTATCCCTTGCACCGATAGCGTCCTATAAAATGTGGCCCGTGCACGCAGTTAAGAACATCAAAACTTTCTTGCGCACGCTGTGGACAAAAAAGTTGGCGAGATGCCTGCACCTACCTCTCCCTACCTAAATTTGTATGCGCACGCATAAATGCACTTATGCGGCTTATAGTAATTAATTTAGTCGTTATTTTAAGGAGTATATAGGCGAGATATAGTGGTAATGGGTGCATTCATGCGTGTGCATACAAATTTGGGGTGGGTGCGGGCATCTCGCGTGTTTTCGCAGTCCTGGTAATGCGGCAGAACGACTTACCGCCCATATATGATTGGCGCGCACGGGCTACATTTTATAGGACGTTATTATTAGTGTAAGGGATAATAGCATTATAAACCTTTTTATAAATCTTTATAAGGACTTCTGTTTCTAATTATCCCCTAAGCCCCTTTACTTTTTCTATATTTAGTTATATTATAATTATATACCCGGTTATTATCTTAAGAAAAGTAGGTTTCCTATACTATAGAAGCGTAGCTACGGCGGCCTAGGTACGGTTCGCCAGTAAAGGGGGATTTTATTTATTTTTAATTTTACTTAGCCGTTAAAGGATTTAATTAAGGGTTTATTAGAGTAGCGCCTAAAGTTTACTGGACTAGCGGAGCTATTTTATAAGGGGGTAACCTAAGCGGGTTGCTTGCGCTCCCTATAAGCGCCTCTATTAGTGCTTCTATCTATCGCAGTTATATAAGGGGATATTTAATTTTTGTATAATTAGGAGGCGTAGGGCTATAAGGTCGCTTTAGGGCTAGTTCTTAATAGTTTTACTAGTTCCTAGCACTTAAATCTACTAAGGATTTGCCCTAAAGCGGCTAGATGTCCCCGACTATAAGCCTATAGCTATAAGACTATCTAACTATAGTAGTCGCATTAAGGCTGGCTCTTAGTGGTTTCGCTAGTTCCTAGCACCTACTAAAGAATTGCCTTAAAGCGCTATCTATATATAATGCATACTGAGTATAAGGGATAGCGGGTAGGGAAAGCGAATTAGCCACATAGTGATTACGTTTAATATTCGCGAATATTGCAGGAGGTCTTAGTATTGTGCGTTACTAAGGTAGATACTGCCAAGTAATATATAGACGCTAGTATCTATCTATCGCAGTCACGTAAGGGGATATTTAATTTTTATATAATTGGGAGGCGTAGGGCTATAAGGTCGCTCTAAGGCTAGTTCTTAGTAGTTTTACTAGTTCCTAGCACTTAAATCTGCTAAGGATTTGCCCTAAAGCGGCTAGATATCCCTAAGCGAAGCTCTTACGCCCAATAAGACATTACCGCATTCTGCTATATTCTGCTAAATTCTGCTACTTTATCGCATTCTGCCAAATTCTGCTATATTGTCGCATTCTGCCAAGTTTTGCCATATTATTGTATTCTGCCATATTCTGCTAACCCTAAGTTATAAACCAACTAATTAGGATTTTCTATGCCCGGTATAAGAAATCGCTATTAGCTTGCTTACTACTAGTGCCTTAGCGGCCCTCTTAATATCTTAACCTACTACCTAGTAATCCTTACGCTAAGAGCGGTACACTACGCTAGAAGTAAGAGTTAAGGTAACGAAGGTTAGTAGTCTTAGTCTTAATATATAGGCGAAAGGCTTCTAATAACTACCGACCTAGCTACTAAATTACTAATATAAATACCTTAAATCTTTAGCGAACTAGGCAGCGCCTTAGTAAAAGAAGTAGTTTAAGTAACTACTTAGGTTAATCCCAGCAGCTATTAAACGGGAGGAAAGGATCTTGCGAACCCCTAGAGAGGTAAAGGGTTTACTATTAAGACTAAATAAGGGAGAGTTAAGGGGTTAAGGGTCCCTATTAAATAGCTTTATTATAGTAGCGACTGGGTATAATGGGCCGCCTACTACCGCGATAGTAACGTTAACGCCCTAGTATTACTTGTCGGCTTTACTTTATTTAAGGCGGAATGTTATCCCACTAGGCGTAAAGGTGATATTGTGTTAAGTGGCCTTTTTCGCTAGGAAGGTTGTTCGGTTCTTAAGCTCTACCGTAGTGTATATAATCTTGCCTATTTATAGAAATCTAGCAAATACAAGAGTAAATACGGTATTAGTGTTAATATCCAGTAGCAATAAGCCGTGTATTACTACTTGGGCTAAAATATCCCTAGTAATAGGTTGCTTATCTTTTTTACTAAGGGAGAGATAGCGGCTACTCTAGTAAGTAATTGGTATACTATAGGATCCTTAAATGCTGTAATTAAGATACCGTAATTTACGTAGCGCGAGCGAATTGCGAAGATATAGGCTTATAAGGTTTCGGCCTTAAGCCTACCTATCTGTGGCTAAGAGGTACCGAATATATAGCGGGTAATCTATTTACCTAGTTTACGCGGCTTAGCCGGGTAGGGGGAGATTTCTTTAAGTGCGCAGTATAACTCCTAGCTGTTAACTACTAAGGAATAGTTCCTATAGGTTATTAGCGTAAGGCCGTTCTAGAGAAGGAGCGCATAAAGGTTAGATAGCGCGTTAATATTATCTTTAAAGTTTATAGGCGGTTATAAGTAGTCCGTTAGGTTTATAGCACCTATTAAAAACTTATTAGCTTTAGTAGTAATAAATTAAGGGCCTAGTATGGGTAAAACTGATAGATAGCCGCGGCCTGAAATTAAGATAGTGTATTAGCTAAGCTATTTAAATCACCTAGGATCTACTTCGCGGATATTGTGATATTGTAAGCTATAGCAGCCAGTATAATCTTGCGGAGTAATTTATTTGCTACGCTATAGATAATAGTCTTCTTAATGCCCTAGTAAACTACTATACTATTAATATAAATAGATAACGCGCTATGCTGCTAGTTAGTAGACTATAGATTAAATGCGTAAGTAATAGTATATATCTTTTTTGGATTAATATAGTCTACTTATTAACTAGGCTTAGGCAATGTACTAAACGCCTAAAATTAAGGGAGGTTGGCTATATACTACTACTAGTTATTCTCGTGTTTAAGTTTCTTAAAAAAGTAAAAGCCGCTAAACCTAAACCGGGTAGAGGCGTTAGTAAAGAGATGAATATAGGTACGCTTAATATTGTTAAAGAATAATACCCTATTACTTATAGTAAGTAGGTTAAGCTAAATATATAAGTTACTTCGCAACTTAGTACTAAATCGCCTAGGTTTATACTTGTTTGCTAGAGTCTCTAGTTAAGTAGTAATAAAGATTTAAAGGGATCTAGAGTAAGATTAACTAAGTTTAATTACGTAGGCGTACTATGCGAGGTAGCCCGCAAGCTGCTAGGCTTAAAGGAATAATAATGAGCTGTATTGGAGTGTAGTAGTGACTTTCTTAATAGTATATAATTGTTTCTGTAGTGATAATTGCGTTTGCATTTATATAGTGTTAATAGTATATCCTAGAACTTTAATAATAGTTCCTACTATATCTTTAGAGCTATTTTAAGGGATACCTAGGGAGTTAGTAACAGAGATATAAGTCTAAGTGATAGCCGCTAAGTTGTTTAGGTTAGTAAGGATAAAGATAAAGTTATCTAGGTAGTATTCTACCTTATAAAGTAGTTATAAATAGAGTATCTAGTATAGGCCTTTCGCGAAGAGGTTAAATATAAGCGGCGCAGTTTAAAGACTAAAGGATAGGCAGCATTCCTAGTAGGTAACACCTTCTTAGGAGAAGCCTATTAATATTCTTGCCCTATAAGATAGGGGGACTATATGGAACACGTTTTTGATATCTCTTTTAAGCAGCAGATATCTACAACCTGTAGAAATAACGTGGGCTTAAATAATAGTAACTATAGTGTATACTAGTACTCTATATTCTTTTAGGATTGCGTTATTAACTAAAGATGCTAGTGGAAAGAAGAGATCGTAAATTCGGCGGTATCCTCTATCCGATTTTAGTACTAGGCTAAGAGGTAAGACTATAATAGGCCCTATCGCGATTCTAATATATCCTTTTTTAAGGTCTAATATTATCTTCTTAAAGATAAGGTCGGCGTTATCTTAAGAGGAGTTGTAGTTCCTATAAGATCTTAGGGTAGGGATAGACTTAGCTTTTATTTTATAGCTATAGGTTAAGATACCTACTAAGATGGCTAGTAGATTGCCCGGGTAGTTAGATAGAAGGGAGTGCCATGCTAAGATCCTTAGGGGTAATAGAGAGTAGTAGAGAGCCTTCGCCTTTATAAAGGTAGAGAATAATAGTAACGTATTAGGCCTAGGTCCTAGGCGTATAATTAAAGTTAGTATTATTATTAGGCTAGACCCTACTTTATAAGGTTTGCCTTACTATTTCTAGGCGTAAGCTTTAGATAATATAATATAATCTTTACTACACTTTAAGCACTTATATGGGTATTTGCAAGCTATATTATCGCAGCCTCTACTATTAAACCTATAGTAGGTATTAGAGGTATAGAAGGTATCTAACTTAGGTCTCTTTAAGGCGGCAAAGCTGATAGCACTAGACATTATAAGGTATGGCGTTGTATACTAGGCTAGCATTTGCTAATTAGCGGGCTTTAGTTGGCCATTAGTTATTATAAAGGTATAATAGTCGAGTACTAAGTTAAGTATATAACCTACCTAGATATACTAGGTTAATAAGGTACGAATTATATTTATCTAGAGAAGTATACTAGTAATAAGGTCTAGTGGGCATATATAGAGGGTGCCAGTAATAACTACGTAGTTAGTAAAACCTTTAAACTAGACGCCTTTATTTATAAATAGCTTTCTATTTACCTTTACCTTCCTTATAACTAGAGTACTATTCTTAATCTATATCTTATTAGCGATCTTAATTTAAGTAGTATAGACTTAAAAATAGGTGAGGTTTACTAGATTAAAGGTACCCTTAAAAATGTCTAAGTAATCCCTTTTTATAACGCCAGGAAGGCGGAGTTTAAGCGACTTTATGCTAGGAGGGAGAGGCTTACTAAGGATATTAGCTGTAGTAGCTGTTGTGGTGGCCTATAAGGCCAAAGCGGCCAAGCCTAACTATAATTAAGCTATTTAAGCTAGGTGGTATTTATACTAGCGAGCCTCCTCTACTAGGCGGGCTTTATGCTCTTCCTTATACTTCTAAATCTCCCTTTTATCTCGGGCTTGTTCCCTTTACTCTTTAGCAATTTCGCGCTCTTTTACGGCAGCAGCGCGTATATTAGCCTTGGACGGCATTATAGAACTAGTAGAGGAGGGTGTAGTGGTTATAGACGATAGTGTAGTTGAGGTAGGTCGTTTAGGTGGGTTTGCTTATTAGGATTATATACGCGTATAAATCTCCTAGTTAGTTATAAGCGGTAATAGTATTATAAAATAATTCTTAAATGAATGGATGATAAATATATAATAAATATTAATAAGTTTAGCGATATTAAAAGCGAATTAGCCACGTAGTGACTGCGTTTGATATTCGCGAATATTGCAGGAGGTCTTAGCATTGTGCGTTGCTGAGGTAGATGCTGCTAAGCAATATATAGACGCTAGTATATAATTGCCACTTCGCCACATTAAAACAGATGCTTATTTAGTATAATTAATATTTTGTTAGGCCGCTATCTACAGTAATTACAGTAAGGTAACGCTCCCTTATATTGCCCGTATACTTTTTAAATTCTTCCGGCTTAAGCTTCTCCCATTCCTCCTTAGCGTACTACCTAACTTTCTTTTTTGTTATAGGAAACCGGCGTTATATTCTCCCCTTTAATAGCCTCCAGACATTCTTAATTAGGTTTAAATTAGGGGAATTCGCTAGCTATTCTATTATAAGCATACCATTTTGCTCCTAAGCTAAACGCGTTACTTTTACTAAGTAAATTAAGGCATTATCCTCTATAAGAATAGGCTGGTATTATAGTGTTTGCTATAACTCCTATGCAAAAGCCTTAATATTAGGGCATATATACGTACGATATACGTCGCTATTTATTATCTTCTTCTTATACCTAAGCTTAATCGACTAGTCTTTTTTAAAAACAACTAAAGGCCCCTTATTCCCATAGGAGATACTACTATATATTATCTAGCTTAAATACCCCCTAAATTTAGGGATATAGCAATTAATATTGTATTTCTCCTCTGTGTATCTAGTAATAAAGATCTAGCCTTTGCCGGTTTAAATATAAGCCTTATCTATCTAAATTACTGCTACCTACATCTTGGGAGTCCATTCTAGGTAAAAATAGGCCTATTTTAGCCGGGCCTTTTGTTATTTAGGTGTAATAAGGGGCTTCTCTATAGCAACATGCCGAAAATAGCCCTCCTTTTTAAAAGCTTTATATAAGGATCGCTTACAGGTAGAGACCCCCTCTAGAATTACAATCTCTTTAAATAGCTTCCTTTAATGGAAGCGATTAAGCGTAGCACGCGCGATAAGGCGCTGTTATGTTAGTATATTAATATTCGGCTTCCTTCCTCTCTGTTTATAAGGAGTCTATAGATTATAGAGAAAATTTAATATAGTTCTGTAAGGTATACCCAGGGAGGCACTAATCCTTTAGTGGTTTTAGCCAGCGTATTAAGAGAGGGAATAAGTAATATTATGCTTACGGTAGGAGAGCCGGTTGCCTGAATCTCAAAGAATAGGGTATTGAATTAGTGGTGGATGATGGCCATTATTCCGGCGAATAAGATTCGGTATTTTTAGGATATAAGATATAAGATATAAGGATCTTTTCCCGTTGTTTTATATTTTCTAGCTATTCTGGTGGCTTCTGTGGATTTATAATACGCTGTATATGGCTAAAGTAACGTTAGCGCTAGTAGGGAGCGCAAGCAACCCGCTTAGGTTACCCCCTTATACTAGCTACGTTAGTTTATTATAGCTAATAGTTACTTCCCTATAGTTCTAGATTCTAGATACGTCTAATAGGCTTTATATTTTATTAGATGCCTTCTTAATAGGGGTATTTCCGCTTTATAGTGTAGTATACGCCCGTCTTTATTATAAAGGGCCATTGCTAGGCGTAGGTCTGGCGGTTACGCGCGAGTGCGAACTACCGTTATATGACGTGTGACTCCCCTACGATGCATATATCTTAGGGGGGTTTTCTAAGTATTTTTCAGAGTTCTTTTGGTTAGTTTTAGTCTTTTTAGGCCGGGTGCAGCAAGAGCTCCTTATAGTGCTTCTAATTTTAGGGTATTAGGTTAAGTCTAGATTATAGCCCTTCTATTAAATATAGTATTTTAGCGTTCCCTATACTATCTTATAGGCTAGTATTTTATTAACTTCCTATTTATTATTACTGTTTACTTAAACTAGTAGGGGAGGCTTATTCTTTTATCTAGGTAATAGGTCGTTTATAGCTTTCTATAACTTATTTAGTAAAAAAATAGGAGCTTTACCTTATATAAGTTGCCTATCTTCTTAAGAATTTTATATAGTTCTACTATTTATAGTCTAACTTATAGCTAGGTTGTTTAGTTTTCTAATTCCTTATTATAACCTAGACTATATTACTAGGGGTAAAGTTAGGCCCTTAATAGTGTTTATTCGCCTACCACCCTATTAACCCCCAAGCTTTTTTTTTAGTTCTTATAGGCTACTATCTAGGCTTCCTTTAAGCATTTAGCGTACTATTAGGCCTTAGTATAGAATAATTTCTCTTATATAGTTTAGGGTTCTTCTAGCCTTTTCTAGTTAAAGCTTATATAGGGTAAGTATTCTATTTTTAGCTAAATTGGGGCAAACCCTATAGAGTTATAGGGTAGGGTTGCTTGGGCGTAGTCTATTAATAGTAGTAGTTTAGACTAGTTATTCTAGAAATAGTTAATAAAGGGCCTAAGCCTCTAGTCTAGGTACTAATTTATAATCTCCGTTTAACTATCTATCTAGGGGTAATAAGCTATAAAAAGCTTTAGCTTAATACCTAGGATTTAGGTAAACTTATTCTAAAAGGCTAATATAAACTATAGCCTATAATTAAATATAATAGTATTTAATAGTCTATAAATATATAGCCAGGTATTATAGAAGTAGGTATAAGCTAGAATACAATATACTAAATAGGGTAGTAATTAAAGAAGGCTACGTACGCGTAACTATGCGTGGTTAATATAAAGATATTTAGATATAGAATAGAATAGAATAGGTTAGGTATAGGTATAAATAGGGGTTATAGGGGAACGTGCGTAGGTGTCTCGGGACGAACATAAGTATAGGTTTAAAACGTCAAAGCGCGTAGAGACGTAAGAACGTGTAAGTCCCGTAATAGTACCCCCCCCCTTACTTCCGAGCTCCTGCGAGGCGTATTGTGTCGTATATACCAGAAAAAAAACCCCCAATTAAGGGGGAAAAAATTCGTTAGCCTTCTCTACCCTTCTACGTCCTTCGTTGTATAGGTTCCTCTAATTTAGTCCTTTTATATTTAATTATTAGGCTATTAACTTATTAGGCCCGAAGTATAGTATTATAGTGCTGCAATAAAGTAGACTAAATAACTACGTTATGGTATAAAGAGGGGAAGAAGGTAGAAAGGGAGTATTGTATATAAATAGTAGGGCCGGCCGCTAAGTCGCTAGTGGTGGGCTAGCTAATAGTAGGAAATAGTACGAGACAGTATAAAATAATATGCGTTAGGTTAGTGCCGTAACAGTACTCCTCTCCCCTAGATAGTTTAGTCCCTAAACTAAATAGATAACTTAAAAATAGGCAGTGTATGGGGTTACCTATTTTTTACTATAAAGATATTAGTTCCGCTTACCGCCCTTAACCAAGCTAATAGTGATTTTCTATGCCGGGCATAGAAAATCCTAATTGGTTAGTTTAGTAAGTAGGGTTGGCAGAACTCTATACCGCTACCTAAATTAATCCGTATAGCGTTTCTTGGCGAGAATTTGGCTAATTAAATAACTTTAACCGCTGGTCGAAGTTCTATAACATCTTAACCACCATAAATTTTAATACGGTGGTCGGCCGCAACCTTGGCGTAACTTTTCCTTATCTTATACCCAGTCTGGGGGTCCTAGCTTCTTAGGGTGTTGCTTATAGAAGCGCTATATAGCTTATTTACAACCCTTTAGGTCTTCCTCTAGCTGCTAGGTTATATCCTTATAATATTTTAATTTAATTTTATAAGTTAGGCCCTAGGGGTCTTTGTTATGTATATTAAGGATTCTCTTAAACTCCTATTTATCTTCTATATTGCTATTATTATCTCTCTCTACCACTCGTCCTTATATATTATGGCGCTTTATGGTATTAATATTTGCTTAGTTAGGGATCTCTTTAGTAGCCTAGAGGCGGACCTTAGATATATAAAAGGATTTATTTACTTAGATATGGTCCAAAAGGTCTACTACGACTGCCTCTTAGTATACTACGAGTACGGGGTACGGGCCGTCCTATTTATTATCTTATTTCTTCTTAGGTCTATTTGTTTTTATATTTTCTAAGCTAACTATAACTATATCGCCTTCGTAGAATAACACGCTCTTATCTCTATAGGTATTAGCATTGTTTTTATAGCGTTACTATAAAATCCAGGCTAGAGCCTTAAGCTATATTAATATCCGCTTAAAGCAGTTAGCTATAAAGTCTACGCGGAAGAACTCCTTCTTTGCTTATACTAATAGTGTTAGTGGGTAAGGGCTAGTAGGCTCAATTCTAAGGCGAGGGTTAAAGTTATAGTTTGTAAAAAATAGGGAGATACCTATACTCTTATTAACTTAGTTATTTATAGTAAACTTAGTAAGCGGCAGGTAGTTAACCTAGTTGTCCTATATAAAGCTAACAAAAGCACAAAGGTATTTATTTACGGCAGTGTTAATGATTTTGGTTTAGCCGTCTGTTTTTAGGTACTAGGCTAAGCTTAGTTGCAAGATTATCTTAGGGCGTTTACTTAGTTATTACTAGAAGTCGCTAATAAATTATATACCGTAATTAGAGATAATTGTGCTTAGTATACTGTGGAGCTTATATATATTATTAATAAAGCTATTAACTAGCTCCTTTATTAAAAGTCCTATTACTAGAACGAGGTATTATATTTTAGTTAGGTAGTTTATAATAATAAGGATATATTTATATACCTTACCATAGCGTTAGTATACTAGTAGCGTTATAATATAGTTAATTAAGATATTGGTCTATAGGCAAGTGAGTAATTTTAGTGGCTTTAAGAAACCGGGTAGGGTAGAATAGGGGGTCTTAGTACAAAAGTATAGGGTATAGTCTTTAATAAAGGTAGCTATAAACTGGGAGATTCCTAGCTACTAGTATATTCGGTTTAAGAGGTTAAAAGTCTTAACCCGGCTAGGGTAACTAGTGGGACCACTGCTATAAGAGCGATAGGTAACTTCTAGGTGGAGGTTTAGGGTATTAGGGATAAAGAGACGTTAGCAGAAGTAGATCTGTCCGTTAATAATACTATATTCTAACTTATTATAACAAAGTAATTTCCTAATCTTCTTTAGCTAATAGTAAGCTTTCTAATTACGTAGGGCTACTACTATATCTCTTACGAGTTTGTTCTTCTAGTATCCTAGCCAGATTAACTTATTTAGTAACTTTTTAGCTATTTTGGGGTCTAGAGCGGCTATAAACTCCGCGTTATTAGAGTTACGGGACTTGTATAGTAATTCTTTTAAGATTATAGGGTTAACTTTCTAGGGCGGTATAACGACTTGGGCTTAGTAGCGGAGGCGTTCGTTATTAGCGTCCTTAGGCCTTATTCCTAGTAGCTAGCTTAGGGCGTTAGGGAGCGTGGCTTTGCTGCTAGGTCTATATATAATTACAAAGTTAAACTATAAAAGAAACTCTGCCTACTGGACTTGGCGCTAGTTTAGCTACTTAATAGTTATAAACGTTTATAGATTTTTATAGTTGGTAATAATTTTAAACGGCTCCTTAGTCCCTTACAGCTTAGGACGCTATTTCTCTAAAGCTTTAACAATAGCTAAGAGTTTTTTGTTATAGATCTTATAGTTACACTCTAGCGTAGAGTGCTTTACAGAGAAGAATATAACTAATTTTAATTTTCCGTTATTATTATATTAGGAAAGGACTCTACCGAAAGCCTAATTTAATACATCTATCTCTACTACTGTTTTCTTTATATAGTTATAGTATGCTAGTACTAGTGCTAAAGTAAAGGCTCCCTTAAGGGCCTTAAACGATTTAGCTTATTCTAGTCCCTATAGCCATCCAATATCCTTTTTTAAGAGTTTTGTTATAGGTATAGTAATAGTAGAGTAGCCTTAGATAAATTGTTAGTAGAAGTTCGCGAAGCTAAGAAATTATTATAGTTCTTTAATTAATGTTGAGTCCTTCTATTTTTATAAGGCCTGTACCTTTTTAGGGTCCATAGTTATACCATTAGTTGAGATAATTAAGCTAAGGTATTTTATTTTAGTAGAGTAGAACTTAGACTTATTAATATTAATCTAAAGTCTAGCATTGCTAAGTCTTTAGATAATTTCATTTATATACTTAGTATGCTCGGCGCGTGTTTTAGAAAAGATAAGGACGTTATTAAGGTAGGCAGTGTAGTAGTCGTTAAGGGCGTTGTATAGGATATAGTTAATATAGTTTTAGAACGTAGTGGGTGCGTTATAGAGGCTAAATAGTATAACTGGCATCTTATAGAGTCCGGACTGGGTAATAAATGCTATAAGCTATTTATAGCCCTCTATAATCCGGATCCGGTTAAACGCAGCAATTATATTAAGTTTAGTAAAGTACTTAGCACTATAAAGTGCGTCAAGTATCTCGCGGATTAGTAGCAGTGGGTATTAATTCTTAATAGTAACTATATTTAGGCCTTAGTAGTTATAGTAGATTTATATACCGCCGCCGGGCTTAGCAGTAAGGAGGAGTAGTGTGGTAGCTAGTAAGGTTAATTTGCGGATAAAACCCTTATCTAGTATCTTATTAATCCACTTCTTTATATACCTAAGTTTAGTAGGTAAAAGTAGTCTATTTTTATAGTACGGGGCCTAGTTTCTAGGGGTGATCTTAATTTTATAGTCCTATGGTTAGTAAGGGGGCAGCTTATCTACGTTTTTAGGGAAGAAGTGCTTAATATATTTACTAAACTCCTTTAGTAGGCGTTATAGAATATCTTCGCGGGTTAATCCTAGTTTGCCTTTTAGGAATTTTTTAATATTAGTGTCGACTATCTTCTAATATAAAAGCTTGGGTTTAGTTTTTAGATTTATCTTAAGGAAGTTATAAAAATAGGGGGGGAGTACTTTATAGGCTTCTTTTATTATATAGTCGCCTTCTACTAGCTAGCGAAAAGACCTTTTTAATAGGTTTAGTACTTCTATTAGGCCTATAGGCAGCTCTTTAAGCAGCTGTTGGTGCTTATCTTATTTAACTAGTTCTACTAGCTCCGCTATATAAATCTTTATTACCTTTACGTCTTTTTATTTATAAAACTGGGTAAAATTAATAGTATAAGTGTATTTAATATCGTCTAAGTTAGGGCGTATCTGGTTCTCTAGTACTACGGCTAGGCTAGTATGGCTTAGTTAGCCTAGGGGGGCAGAAATAAGGCGGTGGCCCTATACGGTACGCGCGGGAGACGGGTATAAGGTTAGGTGTTATAGTGGCGCGGTTTCTATTATCTGGGTCTTAATAGTTCTATAGCCAGTCCTTACTATAATGTGAGCTGTAGTATATATATATAGCATATAGCTTAGTTCCGGGTATTAGGTTAGGTAGCTAGGGTTTAAATAGTGCCTAGGTTAGGGTTAAATTCTTAATAGTAGTGGCGCAAAGCGGACCTTCTTCCTTAGTCTTAGTAGGGCTGGCTAGCCCGTTGTTTTAGTCTTAAGTGCTAAGGTAGTCTAGTCTTCTACTATTTTATTTCTTTACAGCTATATAGGCTCCCCTTTA
>Ga0307515_10003560_pt1 | contig 32705 bp, 33 predicted proteins | sample 17_EM_MG_FD_194513 | JGI IMG/M metagenome (GOLD analysis project Ga0307515, IMG submission 194513) | Populus trichocarpa ectomycorrhiza microbial communities from riparian zone in the Pacific Northwest, United States - 17_EM | ecosystem: Host-associated > Plants > Roots > Unclassified | place... | reverse complement strand
ACCTGGTGCACATGATTGAGATATTTGAAATTGCTTGTGGTACGTCATGGAAATCGAGGAGAAGGAGCTGGATAAGGAATGGTGAGGAAGTCGAGCTATGTTTACTAAAAACTAGTGAAATGAACTTCATGCCGTCAATTGCCGGCCGAAAGCGCGGGAATGTGATAGGGCCACGTCATTTCACACTCAGATAGCATAGATAGCAGTTGATCAGAAATTGAGAGGTAACAAAACTCCTGGATGCAAACGATAATACATACAAACGCGATACTGGATGTCAAAAATGTGTATATGATTGGTTGCATACAATTATTGAGTGTACAAAGGCTGTTTCGATGTGATTAATGTGTGCGTCAACAGAGTGTCAACAATTTTAAATCTTACACATTCAGCAATCAATGGGCTGCATTATCCTATCCTTCCAAAGTGAATGTATAGGTAGGCGTTACTGCGAAAAGAGCGAATGACTCGGTCGTTGCCGCATCCTAAAAATGAGCGTCAACGGAGCGTCAACGAGTTTTGGCATTGCGTCATGAAATATCCAGTGGGCTGTGTGGTTACAGTACGTCATAATCAGACTATCGGCCGCCTTTCTATTGAACAATGGTGGTGGTAACATTTCTACTATGTCCTAAAGATGAGCATCAACAGTGCGTCAACGAATTGTGGCCTTGCATCTTGGAAATTGCATGGGCTGTGCGGCAACGTTACGCCATAATCGTGCTATCGGCCGCCTTTCTAGGCAAAACCTCTTGCAACATCATCGCTACTATGTCCTAAAAATGAGTGTCAACGGAGCGTCAACGACTTTGGGCCTTGTATCGTGGAAAATCCTAGTGTTGTGCGGCGACAATAGGTCATAATCAGATTATCGGCTACCTTTCTAGGCAACAAGATTAGCGATGACATCGCTACTATGTCCTAAAAATGAGCGTCAACAGAGCGTCAACAACTTTGGGCCTTGTATCTTCAAAAATCCTAGGGCTGTGCGGCGACATTAAGCTATAATTAGATTATTGGCTGCCTTTCTAGGCAAAAATGGTTGCAATGATATCGCTACTATGTCCTAAAAATGAGCGTCAACGGAGCGTCAACAACTTTGGGCATTGTATCACGGAAAAACATAGGGCTGTGCGGCGACATTAAGTCATAATCAGATTATCAGCTGCCTTTCTAGGCTAAAACGGTTGCGACGACATCGCTACTATGTCCTAAAAATGAGCGTCAACGGAGCGTCAACGACTTTTGGCGATGCATCTTGGAGAATTCGGTGGCAGTGCGGCGACATTAACACATAATCGTACTATCGGCCGTCTTTCTAGGCAACAATTCTTTGTATGACATCGTTACTATGCCCTGAAAATGAGAGTCAACGGAGTGTGAATGATTTGAGGCCTTATATCTTGGATCATCAATCGGCCATGCGACCATGATGATCTACAATCGTGCACTCGGCCGCCTTTCTAGGCAAATATGCTACTGAAAAGATCGTAACCATGTCCCAAAATGAGCGTCAACGGAGCATCAACGATTTGTGCGCTGGCATCTTCCATATTCTAACCGGAATGCAGCGGAGATAAACCACAATGTACCTAACGGCAGCCTTTGTGGGCAAAAATGCTACTGACGATATTGCATCCGCCTCCTACAATTGAGCGCCCACGGTGCGTCAAGGCTCCAAACGCTACGCAGCAATCAACTGCATTATGCTGTTCCTAAATGGCGTTTCACGCGGTCAGTCATTGCAATCTGTCATTGTATTCAACTTCACAAATATGCATGCAATGTCTTACTGATCTAATTATTATACTTAGAGCAGTAGAGTCAATATTTAAGAACCCGCATTCTGTGTTACTGTATCGTTATTTTCGACAGTCTCTCGAGTCGAAATACCTAGCTTTCCAATTTCTACAACCATGTTGGATACACAATCTTTGAACACCTCATTGCCCCAGGTTATGATCTCTTCCAAAAATGAATGTGTCTTTATTCATGATTTAAGTGACCTTACATTGCAAATCATCTTCGATGCTTGGTGGGCTTCAATGAATGTGGGCTCGAAGCGGCCTATTGAATGGAAAAATTCCAGACATGTGCCGTCGTGGCGATTCTATTTGCACTGCGGAATTGAGGAGACTGGTAGCCCTGGCATCATATGTATCGTCTGTCATCAAGTTCTTTGCCATCCATCAGAACATGGGACCAGCTCAATGGGGAAACACTTGTTGGCAAAAGCTCACATCGCAAAGTTAAACGAATTAACAGAGTCAGAGGTCACTGAATTGACCAGTTCGACGGTGGATGAAACAGCTTTGGCCATCCTGAAGAGACAAGGAAGTCGTGGAATCACAATAGTCAGTGTGCCGAGAAAAACGATACTTGATATCCAATTGAATCCATACTGACCGAAATGACAGACAAAACGTTCCAAACTGGCAGATGAGGACTTTGAAACTTCCGAATTTCACCAAGACATGTGGAATCGCTACCTCATGTTAGGATTTGTTTCGGCACATATTCCATGGAACGCTATGTCGAATCTCGAGTTCCGACGGGCATATAAGTCATTACACGACGACCTAGTTCTACCGTCCGCTACGACCCTTAGTAACATTTGCCAGAGGGAATATGCATTGACTGTGGATGCAATTACGAAGCAATTGCCGATACGAAATAAAATTAGTTTAGCTTTGGACGGATGCACATCAACAAACAAACTAGCCATAACGTCGGTCATTGCGTACTAAATGGATCGGAATTGGGCATTGGGTGAAGTTCAACTCGCTTTCGATGAGGTTGATCGCCTGTTCGGTTCCCGTTTCGAAAGCTAATTAATGATGACAGGTCAAGAGCCAACATACTGGAGCAAGGTTAACCGTACATTTGAAGGACGTGCTTGATAGTTTTGAGCTTACCGATGGCCGCTTGCTTGGTATTACAACTGATAATGGTTCGTCAAACTACTCGATGACACGCGAGCTGCAATCAACACTTGAGGCCTCTGGAATCGAGTTCGCCGGCATTGAGGAACCACATACCATGCATGGCGCACGTCATACAGCTGGCTTCAGGTGCATTCATGAGCAGTCTCAGTGTAAAAATGCCGCACCATATCCTGGGAAGCCCATGAGCACGATCAGCAATTTGGACAGAATGAATCCATAGACATTGGGAAGAGTCAAAGACTTCGAAAAGAGGGCAATGCTAGAATTAACAAGGTGTCAGCCATGAAACCAGGTTTAGCAAAGATAATTGAGAAAGTACGTATTTCATGATATTTTGAAAGTCCTGAAGCTGACCTTCATATAGCAGAGAATGCTTGCTGTATTAATTACGCTGACACCTGGTCGCCAAAACGAGTTCATTGATTGTTAAAAAGCCAAAGTCCGCATTGCGGCACTTCCTATTATGGATGTGAAGACACATTGGAACTCTACACTGGAGTTAGTCGAGCGCGCCTACCGCTTACGGGAATTCACCCGCGAGTGGCTTCAAAACCCAAAATACGCTCAATATCGCCCATTATTCACAACTCAGGATGAATCGACGATTGTCAAGTATGTCATGAAAGTGTTGAGGCCATTTCGATATTGGACCCTTTGGATGTCAAAGACGCATACAGCCACATTGCATCACGTCATCACAGTGTACAACGACATGTTCGATCACATGGACGGCATGATGTGGGCTTTGGCCAAGGAGAAGACTCAATGGAAGGAAGACTTGTTCTTCGCTGTGAAGTTAGCTTGGCAGAAGCTTTCCAAATACTACGCTGAAGTGACACCAATGACGGGCATGCTCCTGATTTCCGCACAAATCCTTGATCCGTTCCGGAAGTTGTGATCGTTTAGAAAGTGGGACAAGGGAATAGATATCATTCCTGAGGATGAGACATCGTACACGACACAATACCAAGAGGCCTTTCTAAAGTTTGTGCAAAATGAATACTGCGATAAACATCGACATGCGCCGGTCAATAAAATCGAAACAGTACCGAGCAGCAATCTCGTCCCCTCCGCAACGGCATCAGGGTCCTATCAATCATCCTTTGATCCATATGATTTGTCCAGCAATGATGAGGAATACTTAACCCCTAACAATGTGCCTGAGACAACAAGCGGAGGAAGCGATCGCGCAGCCCGCATATTGACCGCCGCCAGGCTCTATTCAAATTCGCCGCCTGAAGCACCAATCAACTGGGGACACATTAATCCATATCTCAATGATTACCACTCCGACCCAATGGAGATTAGCAGTACATTTTGGATACTGGACATAACTGATTGGTAGCGCCAACAGAAGGAAACGCACTCAAAGTACGCCGATCTCTCCAATGTGGATCGCGACATATTCTCTGTCATACCACATGGTGTCGGAGTGGAGGCCGGTTTCTCCGTTGGCCGAGATGTTATTCGGTGGAGGCAGTCAAAAACCACAGGCGAGACTCTTCGCAAAAAAGTCGTTGTCAGGCAGATTGCTTGAGGCAATAACGGGATTTTGGCAGGCACTGACCGAGAATTGGATAACCCACACACAGAAAACGACTCGGAAATGAAGAAAGAGGCGGAGGAAAGGAAATTGCACAGAATGGCCAAGGTTCACAACTTTTTGGAGATGTGGCAGGGCAGCCAAAATCTATGTGCTACCCAGAAGGAATCTCGCGCTCAAAACAAGCAGATGACTGCCGTAGGATACATTTCGGACACTGAAGAGTGCATTAACGCATCCTGGTCACTCTTTCAACATGACGGTGCGGCTGCATTCAAATTGTCAGAAAGATCACCTTTGCCACCAGCTTTGTCTGCAAAGAACCTCCCTGGAGGACGAACTCAGATCTTAAATGTCCGCCAAATCCGGAGAATCAACCATCATCCAGTCGAATGCGATGACGATAGCGCACCTCAAAGCATTTCGGACACCGATGATTGGCTGAACTGGAATGGCGACTTCGATAATGCAAATGACAGCGAACATGATTGCGCAGCAGACGATGAATCCGATATAGGCCCCAACAATGGCATTGAGGATCCGGAATGCCCAGAGCAGCAGGATGTGAGCGCCGCGCCAAATGTGCCCGGATTGGTTCGGCCGACACGGAAGTCAAAGAGACAGGCTGAAAAGGTGTTGGTGACGGTCAATGCAGTTGAAACGCGGAGAAACAAAGGAGGGAAGCAAAAGTAGGACAGAATGTGTCAATGGTTCACCAGCTTTATGTAGCTTGACCGAGAGTTTCAGTTAGAGATATATCATGGGCGAATGGTAAGAAGTAGATCGTGAATATCGGTTCATAAATAGATGTATAGCAGGCGCAATGAATCTTTGGGCATGATACATAATTTTCAGTCCTGTGTGAGTGAACAGTGCAGGATTATTATGCCGCTCGGCTTTGCCACAAGGCTGAGTCTCAATCAGGCAGAATATCAGCCGATCAAGTCAAATCAGGATGCAATCAATTGTCGACAGCAGCAGATGTTGAATGGACAATACATTAAAATGAGCGTCAACAGAGCGTCAACGACTTTTGGCCTTGCATCGTGGAAATTGCATGGGCTGTGCGGCGACGTTACGCCATAATCGTGCTATCGGCCGCCATTCTAGGCACAACCTCTTGCACCAACATCGCTACTATGTCCTAGAACTGAGCGTCAACGGAGCGTCAACGACTTTGGGCCTTGTATCATGGAAAATCCTAGTGTTGTGCGGCGACAATAGGCTATAATCAGATTATTGGCTGCCTTTCTAGGCAAAAACAGTAGCGATGACATTGCTACTATGTCTTAAAAATGAGCATCAACGGAGCATCAACGATTTTTAGCTTTGCATCTTCGGTAAGTTATGTTCCGATTAGTGGTAGACATCCAGTTGTGGGATACTGGCAGCCTTTACAGGCAAAAACAACAGCGAGATGCTCCCTGCGGCATCCTGAAAATGAGCGTTAACCGAGCGTCAACAGTTTTAGGACTTGCATATTTCATAATCAAGGCATCGTGCGGATCTTCGCATGCGTAACTGCATTATTGACCGCCTTGCTAGGCAAAAATAGCATATATCGAAGGTGAAACACAGATACCAAATTGATCGATATTACACTCTCCTCAACAAGCAAAAGCACATTGTTGGTTGCTGAAAACGCGATTTTGATAAGATACTATTAACACACTGCAAATACAACAGACTTATATGAATCTATAGATGGACCAGCTGGGCGACCTGCTGACAACCCGCCCAATTCAGACGGGTTGGGAGTTTACGATGGAACTGTACCCGAGTGGGCAGTTCGGGTTTATTGACGGCCCGGACCGCCAATTTGGCAACGGTTCGTTTCGGACCCGGACCCTCACCCGATGTGATTGTCCGGAACCGTTGCTAACACTAGGTGCAGCTGCATCGTCATCTGGTTGCGGTTGAACAACTGCCGGAACCATTTATTCAGTTGTGCTGTACATCTCATCTCCTTCATGGAAGTAATCGGCTGTGTCCCCCCATCCCGGTTCTGTCAATTCGTCTAGCTTTTTCTGCTTCTGCCGAAACCTCTCCATGCGCTGTTGTACCATTTTGGAGATTGTTCCCATCGCCCAGCCAGGTTTGTCATCTTTGCTCAGCTTGCCCAGCTCTCTCTCTTCATCATCCTCATCATTCCCATCCTCCCCATCTTCAGAACTCGCAAGATCACTCAGACTGTCTCCAGTGGCCACCTTCATCTCCTCAAACATCTTTTTCGGCTCTCTGGTCGTCAATTCCACATTATCAGCATTCCCCATGACTTTGTGCTCCTGCCTAATCACTGCCTCGGCATTTTCAACTCGCTTTTTCGCCACAGCAGTTTCGCTGTACTCATGATCCTCATTCCATATCTCTTTCTCTTAATTGCTTTAAAAGTGCCTTTCTGGTCGTACCTCGGGAACAAGCTTCAATTTGTATTGCAAGCTGCGCAACGCCCCGAGGGCTGAGACTATTACTGCTTCCAACCCACTCTTGCGTTGGTTTGCTTGACAATGACTTCGTGTGGACCGATTCGTCGAATTGCGGTGTTCGCCCGCTTGAAGTGGCGAAAAGTTCCTTGTAGGAGCATTGACCATTGTAGTCTGTGTTAATTTGTTGTTGGGCGAGATGTTGGATGTTGCCAGATATGGACAATATGGAGGCAAGCTGAGTCTTTTATGTCAAGGTTGGTATGTTTACTCAACTTGAACAAAGGAAAATCCACCTTTTGACTGTCGATAAAACTGGAAGAGTTACGCTAACCCTACAACATAACTGGATTGTTAACGTCGGTTTCATGTATTATCCCGGGAATTATATGGGACAAACATGAGCAGGCACCCCTTCCCTCGAACAATGTCCTATTTACATCTGACAATCATGAGATTTCAGCTGTCTTACATGTCAATGTATCCCAGGAAACAAATACACTACATCAGACAGACTAATTGTAACTTGCGAGACGGTGGGAAACCCCTGAAACTTGCAGTCATGCCCAGCAGGATTCATGTTGAGTATAATGTACAAGTTGGCTGCTACTCATTCCCTTCTGACATGAAGCTCACTATACATTCCTCAGGACTTCCCACTTCTTTCAATTATCATCTTCCTCTCCTATTTCACACCAGCAAACGATGGATACACAACCACCTCAGCCAGATGGCTAAGAATCCAAAGCAGGCTGATTGATGGGCGCTTCATCTGATACATCAGTCCTTGGCACACAGCAAGAATGCAGATATGAGTTACTCCACCGCAATGCTGCAAATGAAGCCACCGAAAATGTGACCGAGGATGCACATGGAAAAATCGTCTGTAAGACCAGACGCAGCAAGAATAAGAAGCAGCATGGAATTGGATGTGAGTATATTCATACCGTGGCGAACGGCCGTCAATTGACTTCATAACTTACTCTGGGTGTACGCAGGGAGCTGCTTCACCAAATTATCGCTGCTCCTAACATGAAACCTCCATTGTCAACCAAGTTATTTATCCGCGCACTCCCCGGAATCAAACATCGTGATGTTATCGGCTTCAAGTCGTTAGCGAATGACATTCATGATACGCATCGCTGTGACTGGACGAAACAGGCTTCAATGACCCTAGAGGAGGCTACGGAAGCATATATGGTCGAGGTAATAGCCGAATCTCATAGAAAGTGCAGGAACTAATTTCTTGTAGCTTTTCAACATGTCTGCTAGTATGGCGAGGCAAGGAGGTCGGGTACATCTGGATCACTCAGACATGCGCCTCACCTTGAATATGGCCAAAATGGGCAACGGCGGGTTTTCGCGTGCTGCAATAGAGGAAATACAATACCTGATTAGGAAACCTTGCGCAGAGATTCGAGAACAGAAGAAGCGGGGTGTTGAGTTTCGGGGGCATAAGAAGGTGAAGGCTGCAATATACCGACACCCCGCCATGCTTCATCAAATCTAGATGGACGGATGCCTTCCTTGCCAAAATGGCACCGCACAGAATCCGCAGACACCCTGGAGATGCAAAGGAATAGGTGCATCTCCACCTGACCGACGCAGCCAGCCAACTCCATAGTTGACGGCAGCTCTACATGGAATGCCACTTTTCCCGCGGATGGCATCTGCCACACACACTGACAATGCTGCAGCTCAACGTTCCCAAATCGTCAATTTGCCAGCCAGATATATGTATTCACATACTTCCGTTCCCTGCGCTGAATTTTTTGCACTTGATGCATATGCCCAGGATAGCCAGCTTGATACAGATTTTGATCCAGATATGCTGACTGATAAAGGAACATCCACTGGTTAGTAGACTATCCGCTGTCGCGTAATGCAGCTAACATTCATTTTGAAGACCAGAGCAGCCCATTAAGCGAACCTGCAAGTGATGACGTGCATTGATTGAAAGCGATCAGATTTTGGAATCCATCATTATCTACAATTATCGGACACTGTAAAGCATATTTCACAGGATATATTTTTGTATTATTAGGGAACAATGTAGTAATCAAGGAGAACGTAAATGAAAACTGTGGCAAGGCTGCCAGAACAATGTGAATGATAGACTACGCCAGATCATATGATTGAATATCGCGGATACGCACTTGGTCAAAAGAGCATCAATGGAGCGTCAAAATTTTCAGGTCAAGTAAGACCGGTAATTGAAAATCAAATTGGTCGTGGTTATACATAGTCGAAGTATTGGCTCCCCTCTCGTGCGAACAGGTAGCGAAACGCTCCCTACCTCATCTTCAGAATGAGCGTCAACAGAGTGTCAATGATTTTTAGTCATGTAAATAAGGTAATTCTAAAGAGATGTAATCACAGTGTAGCATAACAGTGGTATTGGCTGCGTTTATTGTCAAAAAAGCAAGCGACAAGTCACTGCCCCATTCTGAAAATGTGTGTCAACCTAGCGCCAACAATTTTTAGCTTTGCATCTTGGGTTATCTAAGTGTTGATTTGGGATGGTAATTCATATACGATGTATTGGGGGCCTATTCAAGCGAAACAGTCTGTGTGATGTTTGTTACCCCATCATGAAAATGAATGTCAACAGAGTGTCAACGATTTTTAGTTCTCTAAGTCAGGTAATTACAATGTGATCTGGTAGTAATTAGGCTTAATTGATGTATTGGCTGCCTTTATTGGCGAAAAAGAAAGCGATATGGTCATTACCCCATTCTGAAAACCAGTGTCAACTGAGCATCAACAATTTTGGGCATTGCATCTTGGGTTATCTAAGCTGTGATTGGTTGCAGACATCCTTATATGAGGTATTAACTGCCTCTAGCATCAAAAGCAACAGCAGCACGCTTCCTGCCCCATCCTGAAAATGAGTCTCAATGGATCCTCAACGACTTTTGGTCTTGTACATTCTGTTATCATGGCATCTCATGGATATATGAGATCATAACTGTACTATTGACTGCCTTAGTACTGCTAAATACTGAATACAGAAGGCAAAACGTTGATTCCAAAATGACCAATTTTGCAACCTGCAATGTTATCAAAAAGGAATTTCTGGATCTCAATTCACTGATTTTGATCAATTACAATTATCAAACAGCAAAAGCAAGAGCATTATACAAATCGACAGACGGACCCGCGGGACAACCCGCAGACTACCCGCCCAGTTCTAATGGGTCGTGAGATGCCCATCAAACCGTACCCAAATTGACTGTTCGCGTGTACTGACAACCTGGACCGCCTATTTGGCAACACTTTGGTTCCGACCCAGACCTGGACCAGACGCGGCAGTCCGGAACCGCTGCCAACACTACAGACGAGAGCAGCCTAATGAGCGAACCTGAAAGTGAAGACGAGCAATGGTTAACACACACAGTATTTTTGAGTGTATTATTATCTAAAATTATGGGACACTTTACAGTATAATTTAAAGGATATATATGTATGTGTTATGAAAGAACAATGTAGTGATGAAGGAGATAGTACAAGAAAACAATAGACAGGCTGCCAAAACACTATTAACGATATACTATGGCAAATGATATGATAGCATATTGCAAATATGCCCGGGACAAACTGAGCGTCAATGGAGCGTCAACAATTTTTGGACTTGTAAGTCATGTAATTGAAATGTGATCTGGTTGTTGTTATTCATAATCACAGTATTTGCTGCTGTTATTGGCAAAAATGCTATCGATGACATCGCGACTATCTTCTGAAAATCAGCATCAAAGGACCATGAATGATTTTTGGTCTTCTATGCAAGGTAATTGAAAGGTGACTTGGTCGCTGCTATGCATAACCAACGTATCTGCAGCATTTATAGGCAAAGCAATGTGATACACAGTCTCTACCCCATTTTGAAAATGAGCGTCAATGGAGTGGCAACAATTTTTGGCTTTGCATCATGGGTAATTTAAGTGGCAACTGGCTGTAGATACCTAGAAATGATGTATTGGCAGCCTTTGGAGACAAAAACAACAGTGACACACTTCTTCCCTCATCCTGGAATTGGGCGTCAACAGAGCGTCAACGATTTTTGGCTTTGCATTGTGAGAAATCCAAGTGGCGACTGGCTGTAGATACCTAGAAATGATGTATTGGCACCCTTTAGAGGTAAAAACAACCACAACACGCTCCCTGCCTCATCCTGAAAATGAGCGTCAATGAAGTGTCAACGATTTTTGGTCTTGCAACTTGGTAATCGAAGTGTCACATTGTGGCAGGAATTCATATCGGTATTAATGGTGACCTTTTCAGGCAAAACAGTTCATGATATTTTCGTTACCCCATCATGAAAGTGACAATCAATGGAGCATGATTAATTTTTGGTCTTGCATATTGTGTAAGGAAGGCATCACGCAGATATTTGAGCTCATATCAGAACTACTGACTGCCTTTGTAGGCGAAAATACAAAATATAACAGGAAAACCACGGATTCCAAAATAATCGATATTGCAAACTGCAACACATGCAAAAAGAGATTACTGGATGTTTAGTACATCATGTTGGTTAGATACTCTTGTCAAACAGCAAAAACAAGAGCATTATATGAATCTACAGATAGACCTGCTGGACTACATGCTGACAACCTCTCCAATTCAGATGGGTTGGGAGACATCCCTTGCACCTTACCAGAATTGCCAGTTCGGGTATATTAACTACCCCAAGCAGAAATTGGGCAACAGTAGAGTTCCCACCCGGACCTGGAACCGAAGCGACAGTCCGAATCCGTTGCTAACACTACCGCCTGCAATACTCACTGCCCACAATACTTACCACCCACTTCAATCACCCTCAATTTGACCACCACTACCCTGATTTATATATATTGCTTCTTCTCTGATATCTGTACTATCAGTAGTAACTCTTCTTTTGTATGCATTATGTTGGAATCAATCACATAACTCAGCAAGGACTACCTCTCAAATAGGCCTGTCAGTTGGTCATAAGAAGTGACAGAGTTTGCAGCTTGGATGAATACCCCCAAAGTGAAGCCAATATCATACTTCAGATCAATCATCTCACTTGTGACATTGCTGATTCTCGCTAATATGATTGTTGCATTGCAATCAAACATTATAGAACAAAACCAACATTGGAATAATTTAAAATACAATAGTGCAACCACAATCTAATGGCATTCATTAGATTCATTGAAGTGGGAGAGGTAATCACTTGGGTCTTCAGCAAAAGATAAATCGATTCAGAAGCCATATGCCAACCTCCCAGACACCCTGTTAGACCTAACCAGTGCTCCTAAATAATTCCAGATACTTCCAGGCGTCCCACAAGCTATGCAAAGTGCTCCCAGACACTGCAACAGCATTCCTAAGGTGCACCTCAAATAACCAGCAGTTATGCAGGTGCATCCAGGATACTACAATATTTGACTTATAGGATAGTCAAATGTTGGAGCAGCTTAGACCTCAGCACAGGTTGGTGGGAGACTTCGAGAGCCGCTGAGTCATCTGTGCAGCTCCACCAGGCACATGGTGCAGTATCCTCCCAGCAGTGGTTCTTACGGTTCCATAACCACATGGCATTTCCTCTATCATATTTGGCTTTGTTACAGTCACAAGATTTGCTCCATCATAATATGGCATGTATTATCTATCTACGTTGTTATATATATATACATATGGTCAATCTGGCTGCAGATGGTACTTGAGGATATTCAGAGGGGCACCTGGAAATGCCAATTGAGAGAACTCAAAGATGCACTGGGTGACAATGATCTTGTAAACTTAGAGATGAATTTGGAGGTTGAGAACGAGAGTGTTTGGAGATGCACTTGGATACTGTGATGGACTACACTCAGAGAAGCACTTCAAGGCAGTAATTGGGCAAGTTTGGATATACACTTGCAGCCCATGATCATTTGAGATTAGACGAGTACTTGGATGTGGCCAATCTGGTGGCAGCTGAGAGAGAAGGAGGCATGACAGGAGCTGAGACTTCACTTGCGGATTATCTCATGATCTATCAGCACAATGGAAATAGATCCGAAAGCCACACAGAAACCTCCCAGACACTGAGGTCAACTTCACCAGTGCTTCTATGCACTTCCAGATGCTCCCAGCCCCACCTGGAGCTAGAACATTGCTCTCAGACTCTGGAGGAACATTCTCAGGTGCTACTAAAAATGGCTGCAGTGATGAAGGTGCGTTCCGAATGCTACAAGATTTGACTTATAGCATAGTCAAACTGTGGAGAGGCTTGGACCACTGCACAGGTCCGCAGGAGACTTTGAGAGCGGCTGAGAGCTCTGCGCAGCTTCATGGTAGACTCAGTGCCATATTCTCTCAGCAGTGGTTATTAAGCTCCCATTACCACAAGGCATTTTGTCTATCATATTCTTCTTTGTTACTGTCACAAGTTTCGCTACATCATAATATGGTATGGATTTTCTAAGTCTTGCAATATATATATATATGGTCAATCTGGCTGCACACAGTACTCAAGAGTAGTCAGAGAAGCAGCTTGTGACAATGATAGACAGAACTTCGAAATGTACCAGGAGGCTGTTGTGGCGCGAAAATCCGGGACTCACCACAATCTCCAGAGAATTTTGTGAGGGTAAACTGTCAGTGGGTGTACAGACATCCGGCAATAACGCGGATGGACTGAGCAATGTGGGGTGGTGGGCACTGAGATCCCGGGATTCCAGTAATGGGCCGAGCAAGAGGGAGTATATATTTGGATGACCATGGGGTAGATAGACATCATTTCATTATACGAAATACAAACTCTATCTTTCACAGCTCTTGGTCATTTGCACTCTTGCCGAGGTTTCATTAATCCATGCAATCTGTGTTGTTCATCACAGCATAGTACCGCATAACATCCTCGCACCCTCTCGTTACACACCTTGAGCAAGAGCCACTCTTTCTGACCAATTCCATTCGGATACCGTGAGAGGTGTGGCAGAGTGTTGATCATGTGCTTGCTGCCATCTAGCTTGTCCATTTCACCACACCATGATTGTGTGAGCTTGGAGAGGTACATGGAGACCATGTTTCAGCAAGTTTGGTAATTCAATTGGAGGCTATGATTGAGGGAGTTGGGAGATGCACTTGAATGCTGAGATCGGGTGAACTGAGAGATACAATCGGAGGCTGTAATCAAGCGGGTTTGGAGATGCACTTGGATGCCATGGTCGATCAAGATTGGAGGAGAAACTCGAGGTGGCCTCTGTGGATCTGGCAAATCCAGAGACAGGCGCGATGGGAGCTCAGACTCTATTCATTTGTTAACTTGTAATAGTGGGAATGTTGTGAGTTGAGTACAACAAGATCTGCTGGGAGGTGAGAGAATGACTGGAAGGGTGAGACAGTCGATCATGGGATGATGCAGTACTCAGCCTATGTGGCACATCGTGTATAGTGTAATCGGTTATGCGGTACTCGGTGTATGTGGTACTCAGTGTATGCAGTACTCGCTGTAAATGGTACTCGGTGTACGCGGTACTCTGTGGAAGCGGTACTCGGTGTATGTGGTACTCAGTGTATGCAGTACTCGGTGTATGCAGTACTCGGTGTATGCAGTACTTGGTGTATGCAGTACTCGGTGTATGCAATACTGGGTGTACACAGTTCCCAGTATAGGCAGTACACTGTGTATGCGGTACTTGGTGGATGCAGTACTCCATGTCGGCCGTATTTAGTGTAGGGTGTACAAAGCGTTAACTCATGATCAAGGCATGGAGCGATAGAGAGGTATAACATCACTATATGTTGTTAGGTGATGGTAGGGTGGAGTATGAGGAAGAAAGGGAAGAGATGATATGGGCGAAATGGTCATGAGAACCTTGGACTTCAGAGAATTCCATGTGCAAGTTAATTTACCATCCCCGATATGGCAGGCAGCTATTCCGATCCGCCAGGTAATTACACCAATATGAAGTGTTATCAACCTAATCAAAGACATCGTACCTGTGAGTTCTCATATCCCATCATATGCCTCATATCTTTCTCAACTTGATGCTCCATCTCACTTTCTCGTCCACATCTCTTCTGTCATTCCAGAATGCAATGTACAGTCATCCCACACAATGGCTCCATGACATGATGATGAGTTAATACTGAGTATAGAATGACACCAAGTACAGCATACACCAAGTACAGTATACACTAAGTACAGCTTACACCTAATATTGTCTGTCATCCATTCAATCTGATGATGACAAGTTGAGCCCTAAATATTGCTTCAGCTTCTGGCATTCTTCTGGCCAGATTGACCGCCACCCTGCAGCTCTCCATAACCGCTTTCAAGGTCAAGTCCCCTTGTCACCTTCCCACATTTGCGAGTTAACTAACGGATGAATAATGTTTCAGCACCTGGCGTGCCTCCCATTGACCACCACCAGATTGACCACATCCAAGTGCTGCACCAATCTCGCTAGATCATAACCTCTTAGTGCATCTCCAAACTCACTTAATCACTGCATTGGAGTGCATCTCTAAGTTCACTTGATCACAGCGTCCAAGTGTATTTCCAAACCCTCTGCATTTCAGCCTCCAAGATCATGCAATCTTGGCCTGCAAGTGCATCTCTAAACTCACTCGATCGCAGCCTCAAAGTGCATTGCTGAGTTGACATGATCTCGGCCACAAAGTACCTCGCTGACCTCCCTCAATCATGGAATTTCAGTGTATCTTCAAGTTCACTCAATTGTTACATACAGGCACACCCTAAATTGCCCTGAAGCACCATCTGTAGCCAGTCGAGATATGCTGTGTGTACATGGGTAGCTATATACGTACATAGATGGATAGATGACAATACAAGCTGAATCAGTGAGCGTTAATAATCGTTGAACAATAAGTAGTAGCTACGATTTCCTGGGGCACCAGCAGCATTCCCAAAGAACAGGATGTTTTTCCCAGACTGCTCTACAGTGATTCAACATGCTCCCAAGCTTGTTGTCAGCACTCCCATCCTTGTTGTGGGTGCTCCTAGGCCTTTTGTGTGTGCTCCCAGGCTGGTTGTCAGTACTCCCTGGCTTGTTGTCTGTGCTCCAAGCCTTGTTGTTGGTGCTCCCAGGGTTCTTGTCAGCGCTCCCAAGCAGGTGATTGGCACTCCTAAGTTGGTCATTGGTGCTCCCAAGCAAGTCGGCAGTGCTCTGAAGCTGGCCGTCTGCACTCCCAACCTGGTCGTCAGTGCTCAAAGGCTAGTTGAAGGTGCTCTGAAGCTGGTCATGGGTGCTCCTAGGCTTGTTGCCAGCAGGCCAAGGCTTGTTGTTGGCACTCCTAGAGTTGTTGTTGGCACTTCTGGACTTGTCGTAAGTGCTCCCAGGTGTTCCCAGGCTTCTCGTGATCAGTGCTTGCAGGTGCTCCCTTAGTTGTGAGCAGACCTCCTGTGTTGACACAGACATTTCGCATGGGCTCCCAGGTGCAGCTGGACGTCAATGCATCGGACCAGTAAACTCTGGCAATGGACCATCCTGAGAATCTGGTCTGACAACTCCTGGCACTCCCAACAGCTCCCAGTAACAAAAATAGATTTTGCTGATGTATTTCCAAGGCGGTCAGGGGGAGCCATGGCAAGTGGTGAAACTTTCTTTGTCAGTTAGTTAACTCGCAATTGCGGGAATGTGACGAGGTGACTTTACATTTGAGATCTCATTCAGAGCTGGCTGGTGACAGTTGATCTTTTAAATAGCCATGGCGGATGCTGAAGGTACCTGCAGGGGTCAACTTGGAATGATGAGAATAAAGGGAAGACAATCTGGTGTGGATGATGAATTTGGTGTATGCTGTACTCATGATTAACTTATGATCAAGGGATGGCAAGATAGAGAGGAATAATATAACTCAGTTTTCTGCAATGACGGTAGAGTTATGGACCAGAAACAACAATGGGGGATAAAGATAGGAATGATATGGAGGATACTGGCTGAAATGAGAAATCAGGGGTACAATTTGCCTCGCAGTGCTCAGAAGACCATGTATCTGAGTACTTACCCATCATGTCAGAAGTTATACCTACAATATCGTTAATGCTAAACTGACTTGCACATTAAATCATCTCAAATCCCAGATCCTCATGATCATTTCCACCATCTCCTCTCATTTCTCTCTTTCTCATCCTCTACTCTGCCATCACCTAAGAACATGAAGTTAAGTCATCCCTCTCTATTTCTCCATGCTATGATGATGAGTTGACACCAAGTACAGCATACACCGAGTACTACATACTCTGAGTACGTTATTCACTCATTACTTCATATACTGAGTGCTGTATCATCCGAAGATTGACTACCTCCTGCTTCCAGCCAGTCTGTCATCTCTCATCTCTCAGTGGACAGGGACCTGATTGTACTCAACTCTGTAGACGGCCACAATTACAAGTTAACTAATGAATAGAGTACCAGCATCCGTCACTCCTCCCTTCCGATATACTGCCTAAAGACCGATCAACTGGGAGTACTCCCCAATGTCAATCGGCTATGGCCTACAAGTACATCTCCAGACTCACTCGATCATGGCCTCCTGGCTCGCACAATTATTGCTTCCAAGTTTGCACGATCATGGCCTACAAGTGCGTCCCTAACCTGGCTCGATTATGGCCCCCAAGTGTATCTCTGGGTTCACTCAATCTTGGCCACCATGTGAATCTCCAACCTAGCTCAATCACTGCCTGCAAACTCACCTGATTACAGCCTCTAAGTTCACATAATGATTGCCTCCAAGTGCATCCCCAAACTCACTGAATTACAGCCTCTAAGTGCATCTCTGAGTTAGCTCAATCTTGGCCTCCAAGTGCATCTCTAGAATTTCTCGATCACAGAATTCAAGTGTATCATTAAATTTGCACGATTATGGTGTGGTCTAATGGGAGAGGCAGTATGCAGAGCATCCTTGATCCACACTCCGCTGCACCTCACGTGGTATCTAAAGGGTATCTAAAGGGTATTCTTGAGCAAGGGCAGTTCTGGCTCAAGTAGTGTTGGAAGAAAATTGGAGGATATGAATTTTACCCAGCTGTGAGGAACCACTCAAATTGCTTGAATCCATAAAGGCTCGGCAAGTGGTATTGAGAATCCACACAAATTGGATGGATCGAAGAATGCTCCGCAAGCGTGCCTAGGTCCAAGAGCTAGGAAAGAGAATGTGTTTATCTCGTGAAATAGGATAATGTCTTTCTATCCCGAAGTCACCCAAATATATACACCCTGGTGCTCAGTCTGTCTCCATTTCCCCTGTATCTCCTTATGCCCCCCGCTGGCTCTCCCCTGCAAAACAGATTGGTGGAGGTGGTGAGATGCAGATGTTCCTGCCACAACAGCCCATCTGCATCTCCAGGTGCTCCTCCAATTCAGCTCGAGTACCATCTGCAGCCAGATTGACTGTATATATAGATATTGAGAGACTTAAATAGTTAGTACATGCCATTGTATGATGTTGCAAATCTTGTGACTGTAAGAAACACAAATCTGACAGACAACACTCCGTGTAGTTATGAAACCCCTATAACCACTGCTGTGGGCATACGGTGCCAAGTCTCCTGAACAGCTGCGCAGAGGTCTTAGCTGCTCTCAAAGTCTCCCGCTTACCTGTGCAGCGGTCTCAGCTGCTCTTGATGTCTCCTGCAAACCTGAGCAGTGATCTCAGCTGCTTTAATATGTAACCACCCTATATGTCATATGCTGTAGCATCCTGAATGCACCTCCATCACTGCAGGTACTGTCCAGAACACCTGAGAATGCTTGTCCAGAGTGTGAGAGCACTTGGTGCAGCTCCAAAGGGGCCAGGGAGCATCTGGAAGAACTTTGAAGCGCTGTTCAGGTTGACTGGAGTGTCTGGGAGGTTTACATGTGGCTTCTGGACTGATTTGGATCTAGCTGTTGTTGATTGCAAGGTGGAATATTTCAATGCGTACAATGGGATCGTGCCAGAATCTCACACCATCTGGTTCTAATTTATGCACAGTGACCTTGATAATACCTTCCAAGGCCCAGTTTCTTTGTTTCCTATGTTATGCTATAGCTGGACTCCACCGAACCAGATTCTTCTATATCAAGAGTTCCTCCCAACCAGAAAATCTATGTCAACATTATCTAAAAGCTGCATGAAGACTCACCAATCAGTTATAGATCCTTGAGCTTATGAACATGTGGTAGTAATCCCAATAGAGTACAATAATCTGCATGGTTGGGATGATTGAAATGATGGGTCCAACCAGATTATCAAACAGACTAATAAGATATATATTGTACCCATCAGAGCAATTCTTGGACAAGCACAGCTGGTGCAATACAATGCTGCATTGGATAGAATTGATACCTTTTGGCCTGTAAATATTTATGTGGATATAGATACCTACTGGACTGTATAATATTAGAATAACTCAATCAAGGTGCGCAGGAGTAAGATCGATTATTGAATTGAAGTATTTGATATTGACATTATAATAGTCAGTTGTGTAGACATCAGCAACAACCCTAGTTTCCGTCAGGAACACCCGGGTGTTATTGCCAGCCCTGACGGATCTGACGAAACCTCGCACCCTCTGACGGAGAATCAAACACTACCCGTCACCTAAGCGATAGGTCGCGTTCCATACCTACCTTGTGGTGGCTATTATACCATGTCACGTATTCCTGCGGCATGTCGCGTTGTATATTTCCAAGTGGACGCTCACGCAGAGTAAAGGTATCGCCACCCAGGCATCACGATTCCTTCACTTTGCGTCCGGAATGTGGTGATGTATACACAGCGTCAGAATGAGACAGGCGTTGCACTCTTCGCAGGCCCTCCAGTTACGCTGTAGCTGTTTACCCAACAGCTAGCGCTGTTGATGGCTACCTCTGGCCGAGTGCCACATTTTACCTCTTCGCTATTGCTATTTATCGGATTCCACACTCTCCCATATATGTTCAACGTTGAGATCTTGTCACTTATTCCAATACAGTCTTCGCTTCGGATACATCGCTTGCCATTGCATTTGCTTCACCATTATCATCTTTTACAGGTCTAAAATATACTGTCCCATCTTCACACTCTCTAGTACTATGCCCTGAGTCCTCCAAATTCTGCGTTGATCCATCATCGGCTTGCGATGCCTCTTCCTCCTCATCATCGTCCGCATCATCGCCATCGGCGCCCTCATACACGTCAACATCACGGGTTCGCAGGTCAAACCTGTGGAGGTCTGTTGCGGCCTGTCATCGCCGGCTGGCAGAGGGGAAGGCATCGCTCTTGTCAATTTCATCACATTCATCGTCGTGATCGTCGCTACCCCCTTGCATCCCGATATGCGGTTCGTCATCCATACAATTGTTGTCTATCGGGATATCTGGGTCAGTGCTTCCGATCTCAGGCTTCTCAAGCGCCACCTCTGATGTCTAATAGTCAAGAAGAATGGCATTGTCAACACGCGCTGCTTTTGTGCTGATGACCTCGGCAGGCGTTGGGTTCTCCGCCTGTTGGATCTTTCACTCGACTGTAGCAGTAGTGTGTTTATACACCCTCTGTTGGTAGCTCTCCGGTAGTGTCTTCCAGGTATTCATCAAGAATGTATACGTGTCTGCGACGCCAGGCGAGGTTGACAACTTGCGACCAATTGCAGCGCAGCAGGATGCATCCTTGCCACCGGGGTTCTTGTAGTTGAAGTAGTTCGAGCATTCAGGTCTGTTCGCTTTCCAGCTTGACTTGGAAGCTTTCAGAAAAACACCTTTGTTCTTTTGCCACTGCAGGAGAGCATGGCGGAACGCGGTGCAGGTAAACATGATCAGTGGCGAGGGTATATGACCGTCCTTGTCGTCAATCATGGAATTATAAAATACATCGGCATGCTTGCCGCGGTTATACACCCAATGATGAGATTTGATGTAGATAAACCCCGGGATATCTTCCGGCAGGATGTGATGTGGAGGCTGGCCATTCAGTAGCAGCTTTCGACACTCTCTGAGTTGGATTTGGACTACGCACACCACCTTCCACATGCTCTGCCAGAGGAAAAAGATAGTTGTTGTCTGCAAGAGGGGAATCAATGAATACCAAACACTCTGCGTCAGATTCAAAGCGGTGGAGACCATATAGCTCAGCTAGATTGTCCCTTGCTGATTGAATAAAATGGGATTTAACATTGTCAACTTGTGCTTGAACCTGGAACCAGTTTGAGTGTGTAATATCGAACGTGGGCCGTTGCTTCTGCTTACCTTTTTCATGATCTCCTTTCTGCATGCCTCAAATGCTATGGACCAAATGTTGTTTTGCTGCATAGCGGTGCTTCTGTACTTCTCTATTATCTCCCAGTGCGGGGCTTCAGCAAATGCTTTCGCAATGCGTCGCATTGCATAACTTACTGTCTCCAGGTTGCTTGCGCTCATAAGCGGCCGTCTGTTCCAAATATAGAGCTCAATGAGTCTGCCCGTTTCAAATACTCTGAATGAACAAATCGATGGATGCTGCGACTGCCGGAGACAATCCATCGACGTGTAGACACTGCCTGCAGTTGCAATTGCCACTGCCTCTGTCTCTGATTCCTTTCAGTAGCTCGCATTTGCAGTGGATTTGTGATGATCGCGTGGGCCCTGGGATCAGGGATGGGGGTAGGCAGGTTTTCAAGACCACTGAGAGGAGTGGGAGTGCTAGCAATGCCGGATGCGAGGCTGGATACAACAAGACGCGTTGAGTCTGCCTGTGAGGTTCCTCCGTGTGCTGGTGTACTGTGACTGCTTGTACATGGCGTAGCAGTAGGAGTATTTATTGACCGTCTCTGTGCAGCGGACGGGGTGGAAGTCACACATTGAGTTGTATCTGCTGCACCAGAATTGTTCAGCCACGATGAGGGGGTGGAGTTCTGACCATCGATTGTAGAGGCTACAGAACTCCCTTCATGAGTGAGATCGCTGTCGCCAGCAGCTCCGGAAACGCGTCTACGCGCAGGGGGAAGCTGAGAATTCGCCAAAGGCCTACGCTTTTGTTGTTTCTGAACGATTCGTACGACCAGATTCATGTCAGGGTGAGCACTTTGGGAAGGCCTAGTCCGATATAGAAGTTCGACGTTAAGAACGTTGGAATCGTTCCCTCTGCATGCATATGCAACGGCAGGCGATGTAGACTCCTATTTGGGCGACCAGGGAGGGATTCGAAGAAAGCAGGGAGGCACAGCGTATACTGCGTCACACTCAAAATCAATATCTCCCGTGACGATCCTCAGTGACAGGATCCCTTGAAAATTATTCAATTATGGGGTTAACTGCCATCATATTAAACTCAGATTAAACTCAGCATTGATGTTCACTGTTACAGCAACGTCTGAAGGTCTATTGGCACTTCTTGATGGGTGTTTATGCCTTCTTGGCGCGATTATCATAGTATTGCACTCGTTCTTGGCAGAATACTTCAAACCATCGAATGTGTATATCTTCAGCTGCCCATTGGAAATCATCCTTCAGCAGAGCTAAAAGCATCGCAAATCCAACAATGACATATTCTCCATGCTATGACATCAGTTGCGTGTGCTTTTTCCACCGCTAGGCGCATTGGTAGCCGTGTTGGATGGTTGCACAGTTGGGACAACCTGAGAACAACTCTGTTTGCTCCGAAATGCACAAGGTCAGAGCGGTAAAAGTCGTATGCAATGCAGAAGCAAAGCCCGGCTTTGGAAACTGTCCTCACCCGGAGTACTAAATCCCATCCCAAGGCTTGTCATTCATGTGTCGGCTGGTGGTTGTGCAAGATGCAGGCTGGGCTGTTTTGTGTTCGTTGACCAACAAAACCCAGGATATGAATCGAAAGTATCATATCTCACAAGTTGAACCAAGAAATCGCCAGAACTCGAGTATATATATCCAGTGTTTCTGCATACACCTCCTTTCTCTTTTCCTCCTGTGTCATACACACCGCCAGGATCCTGAACTCTCTCGACATCATGTGACTTGCCATAAACACCGCCTCTTGTCCCAAAACACACCCGATTACCTACACAACTTTGTACTTTCCCTCTTGCCTTTCTTTCGCTACATGCAACTGAATCATAGTGCTAACGCTTCGGATGTAGATTCATTTTCAACTCACAGCGATGGCACCAAAGGGCAGCCGCAAAGTTAATCAGAAGGCAAGGTAAAACATGCCGACATCGGTTATGAATCGACACCTGTCGTTGGATCGGGACCGTATCAAGAGATTCATCTCGGAACACATCCGGGGACTCATATGGATACACAATGTTTGCGGTGTCAAGGATGAGAGGGCATGGGACCTCTTTTATGATACAATCTGTCTTGATCCAGTCACGACTTGCAACTTTTCACAATTCCAGCTGATGTGGCCGCACTGCAAGTGCAGGAGTTCGTCTTTTCAGGAGTGGTGGGCAGGCTTCCGCTCATAAATGGGGCAAATCTTTGACAACACCCGCAATGAAATGAGCAATTGGAGGTGGGACAACCCCCGCACCTTTGGTGATCAAGTCGATCGCTCCAATCTGCAAACAACCAGGTCAGGCAGGGTTAAACACACCAGCGAGCGTTCCTCATCGTATGGTAACAATCATCTCAGGGCAAAGATTGAGCCGCCAAGCTGCCGGCAGTACAAGCCAGGCGAAGTTCTGGCCGGTTGACCACTGAATTGGGATGAGATAATCGACGACGATGATGATGATGAGAACCGGGCGGATCCTTGAGCGCCGAGTGGTGGAAGGAGCCTTTCAGGCCATGGCAATGACAATGATGACGGCGAGGGTGAGGAGGACACACTGAACGGTGAGAAAGGAACTGGGAAAAGAAAGGGAGGGAAGGGTGTGAAGGGGAAACCGATGACGACTGAGGACGGGAAGGAGAAGGGGAAGGCAACTGGGGAAGGGACGGGACCACCAACAGCAACGGGAACAGGGACGGGAACGGGAACAGGAACAGGAACGGGAACGGGAACGGGAACGGGAACGGGAACGGAAACGGGAACGGCAACAGGAACGGCAACTGCAACGGCAACGGGAACAGGAACGGGAAAGGTATTGTTAAACAAACCCTATGGGGAGAAAGCTTGCAGAGCAGTGGAACGGCTACAGGGAGCAAGGGGAATGGGACACGGAGGGTTAACTAGAGCGGGTATATTTAGTGACAGATGCATTGCCCACTATGTCAATTTCTCCAGATGATGAGGAGGAAGAGGAGGATGAGGATGAGGATAAGAATGAGGATGAGGATGATGGCAAAGAACCTTGGACAATTGGCCAGGGAGAGATGGTAAATACATTGGCTGACAATGTAGATACCATGGTAGACAATCAGCCAACCGTGCTATCTGAACAACGCCAGGAGATGTGCAAGCACACCGCTGGCCAGAACCTCGGGCGCCCGCCCCGCAGCGACTCAGCCCGGAGTCTAGCCCAAGACCACGAACTCCGGTGACTTATCCTCTCAGTGGCCCATGATTTTTGTGGCTTGTGACAACACAAAAACCACGTCCAGCGGCGCCAACTCTGCGAGAAGCTGAGGCAGACGGACACACCTCGGATGTCAATGTGGATCAGCATCTACTCTGCACATCGGCAAATGCCGACAGTCTCCCTGATGTCCCTCTCCCCAATGTCCCTCTCCCCAATGTTCCCCTTCCCACTGTCCCTCTCCCGGTGGAGCGCCCGGATCTCCCAGTAGGCGAGGAGGAAACCAGTCCTCGCGTTGCAGAGGAGGCGTGTGTTCGGGATAGGGTTCGGTTCTAGTCTTGGGAAGTTCCTTTGCTGTATTCTATTCATCTCATGCACTGATTAAGGCACGGGTGAAGGTGTTTTGTTCGCTTAGGGTTTTTGGCATCCCGGCTTGTCTGGGTTAGGGGTTGTGGGCTTGTTCGTTTTCTTTCTTCTAATCTATATATCTCAGGCATTGATCATTATACGCGTCGTGAGGTTGTTGGATCGCTCAGGGTGTATTTCGTAGTTTATTCATAGTATTATGGGCCATAGCATATTCAGCGATTTTAATACTCCTGGCGTGTAAGGAACCGCCTTGCAATGGTGTTGAGGCTCAATAAGTCCCTCAAGTTAACTGAGCCTATACTCACTCCAGACTGCTCATGCCCAGCACCAACTTTCGTCTCTTTCTACAGTGAATACTCCACTCCTCCTATGTAGTCGACAATGCCAGTGAAGCCCTCCTTCCGTTGCACCAAATCTTCCTGCCCACAGGAGTTCACGTCAGACAGCTGGCGACTTAAACATATCAAATTACACCATCCTGAACGCCTTCAAGTTGCACGACAGAAGAATCAGACATTTCGCAGCGCGCCCCGATGCGTTGAACCCACTCAGCATCATGAATCGAACGCGATCAAAGATTCAGTTGAAGACTTGGACAAGTTTCCCTACCTGGAACACCTTGAAAACTTCGCAGACACGGAGTCTCTACCAACACCACTTCCTCCATCATGGACAGAAACTTACCCCGGCGCTGGTGCTCCGCTGAGCGAGTACATTTCCGTGACACAGGAACGCGACGCTCAGGGTTGACTTGAGACAAACCTACACAGCAATCCCTACTACCCGTTTCCCCCGCGTGAAGAGTACAAATATCTCTAGTGTGAGATCAAGAAGAAGGGCATGAAGACGTACTATGACAATGCACTGAAGGAAGAAAACACCACTCTGCATTTCCCGAACATCAAAAACGGGGATAGTGTCCAGAACCTTGTTGCATGCATGCCAGATGATCAGGCTCCTGGGGAGTGGGAACTGCGCACTGTCCAGGATATGGGATGGAATGACAATCACCAACACCCTATCAAATACTGGAGTCGAGACATCATCAAAAGCATGAGATGGTTGATGCGGCAGCCAGCCTACGCTGAGCATCATATTTACACCCCTCAGCATTGCTTCACCAGCGATACGCCATCGAAACACCTCTATACTGAGATGCATACTGCGGACTGGTGGTGGGAGACACAGGTAAGGAGAGATATCTGAGGGTGATGATGTGGTAACACACTTTAAGTCAACGCTCAGACTGGGAGATACACTGGTTCCCTTGATCTTGATGTCCGACGGAACACATCTCTCGAATATTGCTGGCCACAAGCAAGAGTGGCCTTTATATATGACGATTGGCAATCTATCCTCGACGATCCGCCAGATGCCCTCAATGCACAGCGTCATAATGGTCGCTCTCCTGCTGATTACAATGAAGACCAGCAATATTCCTCAGATGCGGTTGGATGAGCAGTGGCAAACAAACCGCCAGGGGTTTGATGAAGTACTCTGGTGGGTACGCCAGGCACTCACCTTGAAACACAATCGCAGCCCTGCAAGCGGGTATTACAACTTGCTCCGTGCAGATGGCACCATCGGGCGTTGCACACCGGTTTCAGCAGCATGGCTTGCAGATTGCGCTGAGTATAGCGACCGACATCATCTTGTGCGGCATGTCTGATTTTGGTGCGAGTGTCCACAGAACAAACCTGGAGATTATGTCCCTCCTGACAAGCAACATCCCGGCGGGATCACAACGAATATCAAACACTCAGCGATCCCAACACCATGGCAGTTGATGCCGAACTCTCCTCGCACCATGTTCACCGAGGATTCGACGTGTTTCGACATATTCGTTGTATTGTGAGCGACCTCCCCAAGCCCGATCTCCTCCATACAATGCACATCGGCAGCCTTGACCACCTCCCGAAGTCGATTTTTCACTTCATGAAGACGCACAAACGGCTCAACAAGTACAATGCAATATGTTTATCCGTGCCTGCTTACCACGACCTCACACCAAAAACTACGTCATATGAGGAAGTTTCTCAATGGAATGGAAAGGAGGTGAGTGAAATGAGCCGGTACCTGCTTGGAGTTGTAACCCAGTCTCTACAAGGAGGAAGCCCCGTGCAGCGTCCCATATTTAATGACGCAATTGAGTGCACGCAGGCTTTGTTAGAATTCTATATGTATGCTCGATAATAATGTCATGATGATGCAACATTGAGCTACCTGGAAGATGCCATGCGTCGTTTTCACACCTTCAAAGATGTCTTCTGACTCGGGTGAGCCGGTTGAAAGGCGAAGCCCAAAGCAAATGCCCTGGGAATGGAACACGTGAAGAAGCGAAAGGTAGACGAAGAAACAATTGCTGATACTCGGATGCCATCCAAGATGCGGCGCTTAATGAACACCTGGCGGGAATATATCAGCCACGAGATAGACATTTCCAAGGAGTTCAATCCCAACTTCAACTTTCAGAAGATCCACTTGATGGCTCACTGGGTCGAACAGATTTGTCGATACAGACCCTTGCATCAGCATTCTGGCGAGGGGCATGATCAAGCACATGAAACGAACCTCAAGGACGGTTGGAACGCCTCCAATCACAATCTGAACCACCAGCCGCAAGAATTCACTACTCAGCATCCCATTCTCTGCTTCGTAATCAGAGAGCGGAATTTCCAAGCCCTTGCTCAGCGTCAAGAGAACAGCGCTGCCACCTGCAAAGTCCTCCCTTCCGGTCGTGATCTGGCTGCACCCCTGAGCTCCCAGTCATATGCGAAGCCCGAATTCATGGGACCCCAAAAATGCCATGATGGAAAGCATCCTGACACTATGATCAAAGACTTCAGAGCATTACTCGGCAATACGCAAAACACAATGCGCCACGTAACAATGTACACCGGCACACAGGAGTGTATCAAGCATAAGAGCCATATCAAGACGTATATATCGGATGAACAACTGCACACCATGGAGCTCTGTATTTACCATGGTATTCAGGTTGAAGTTGAGGGTTCAGAAGGTGAAAGCATATCTCAGATCTTTCAATGCACAGGAAGCCAGAGCTGGCGCAGAGCGGACCGACGGAACGACTGGGTGTGGGAAAAGCAACACCCAGGGAGGTGATATGGTGTGCTGAATGGTCGTCTCCCATGGCAACTGCAACGATTATTCAAAATCCAGCTCCTTAATGAGGATGGAGATTTCTTTGAGTACTGGTCAGCCCTGGCGCGCACCACAATACCTGAAACTTCGGATAACTTGGATCCCGTCTCGAAATTTGTACAGGTGAGAAACACACTGGTAGCCGTTGCTTTGCAAGTTTTCAGCGTGGGTAGCATTGTCGGCTGCACAAACGTGATTCCAGAGATATCTACTAGTATTAAGACAGGAGATGGACGGAATGAGCGATGGATTGTCAATAGCCACATAGATCTGGCGATTTGGAATGATGTGCATAATTAATACAGAGAGAATTGCATTTTGCGCGCAGGTAGAACGAACGCAAGGCGAGGTTTTCGCAGCGCCACCCATCGCATTGCAATCCCGATGCAAGCCCGTACCCAATGAACCCATCCCGACGTATGGTCACAGTTGGCCACAATCCCAGAGTGTTCGTTTACAGTAGAAGACTGACAGAGCGAGAAGACACAGTGAAACCGCGATGGGAGGGCAATATGCATTGCGACGCATCGTATTTGCGCCGGGCGCAGAGTAAGCCGCCACTGGGATGTCTCCGACGGCTCCGATGGACAGCGTCCACTCTGACGGAGCCATTCCGCCCGGACAGAAATGTTTTTTGCTGATGATGTTGGGCTCCAGGTTTGAGGTGCGTCAGAATAGCATTGGGCAAGTAGCCATTATTCCCTATCACTCTGAAATTTGCTTATCCTAATTGTTGGATTGTGTAGCATTTTGAAGGCAACAATGCATTACTCAGGATAATGAAGGATTCAGTTCCACAACTTCGGTGGCTGTGAGGAGCGCCGGAAAGTAGTCTCCGAGCACCTAAGAGTATGCCACTTTGCATTCAACCTATCTGGGATCATCTCGGAGCATATGGAGCAATCCATGTGGCTGTTCATCGCTGCTGACGTAATCAGTTATAACTTCTAAATCATTTTACATTTTGCTAATGAACATCCTGCACAGCACCGTGATGATGAATCATGGACTTTGCCTCCTAACATGACTGTCGGAGGTCCATTGTGAAATGCTGTTGAAGATTTGAGAGCAGAAAATGCACAATTTCCCCTTGGCTGATGAACCATGAATCCCACACAACATGTGGCGGTACTTCATTGCAATACCATCTATGATGTGAGTGATATTAGTGACAAAGAAATAACTGCCAACCTGGATGATGGCCTGTTAATCAGTATGGGTGACATCTGGCACTTACCATTCACTTCAAGTTTGCAGCCATGTGAATGATGAAGATGGAATATCACAAGATGTTCCACGATGCGATCCAACTGAGTATCAAATAGTTTGTGCAGTATGTTATACTGATCCAGGTGAACCGGGAATATTGCACACAGTGAATTCGACCACCTACAATGGAAACGAAAATCTTCCAAGTGACACATCCAGTACAGAAATGTTGTGGTGCAAAGGTGTTTGAGAACTTCCTTGTCACATTTGAGTCTAAATTCCAATGCCACACTAACTTATTCCTGTACAGAAATACTTGCAATGTTCAAATTGCAGCAAACATTCCCAGTATATGGGATAGTCTTGCAGATCTGGCACGGAGCCAGACAGCGATGAGCAATTTGGCGGAGTGGCTGCAAGACCCAATGTGATATGCAGATTCCTGTCTAGATCACTTCAAGACCTGCCTGGGGGAATCTAGATATTGCATGCCGATTGGAACTGACTACCCAATTCGTCAATGTAATGCATAACCAACCTCCTCCCAGGACTAAATAAACTACGTAGTTGAAAACAATCAAATTTGAGCAAATTCTCGTTCATCTGGAATGCCCCTAGTGAATACCATAAACCTTGCAGAATTTGCTTGAAGCAAACTATGACCAGGGCTCAAGTCCTGGATGAAGGATTATACCCCAAAGAATTGATAATTCGCCAGCTTCAAAGAGCTATGCGATCTGGGTGAAGATGCCTATTTAAAGCCAGATGGCAAGAAGCGACTGCACCAAATGCCACATCACCAGCAAAATTGGTAAGGAGAATTGTCTAGACAACAGGGCACCAAATGCGACTGCCAACTATTCATAGTGTCCTAGTCGGCTGAAGGACTGAAGCCGGACAATTCATCAGATGATAAGAATAATCAATCTAGTCACCCACCTTTGATGTTGCTGTAGTTGTATAAAACCAGGAGGTTGGAAGGAAAGTGAATATGCTACAGGTCACCTAAATATAGAATGTTTCGCTGTCCAAAATATACACTGGGAAACCATTTTAGGTACATTGCTACTGTGGGAGATGAAATACAGTCAGCCTCCAGTACTCACTTAATAGTAGTGTTAGCAACTGTTCCAAATCCATGGTTCGGTTCCAGATCCGGGTCAGATCTGAACTGGAACTGTTGCAATGGGTTTACCACATCGAAAAACGGAACCGCACCGAACCCGCGGTTTTGTGGCCAGTTCCACAATTTTGCCAACTCAGAACTTGCGCTCCAACTCAGTATTTGTGTTCTGATCATATCACAATATGATATATATGTAAAAGAAGCAGTTTTGCTTGCCCTTTCACCTTGTATTGTCCACTGTGCAATCTGATCAACATTCGTTGAGTTGCTGTGAAATATTGCTGAAAATTGGGCGGTTTTTTGCAGTGACATAACAAATACTGTTTGGATCACAAAGTGGGGAATAGGAGGTGAAAGAGCATGCAAAACTGTATCATTTATGTATATATCATATTGTGATACTATCAGAACCCAAATACTTAATTGGAGCCAAAGTTCTGAGTTCACGAAAATGAGGCTCTACAGTATGTAGAACCCGCCAAAAAACCGCGGGTTTATATCCGGTCCAGGTAACAAACCCGCCAAGCAGAGGCGGGTTGGGTTTTTGGACTGGTCCAGAAGCGAACCGAACCATCTTTCCAGTCCAAACCTGGACCGCTGGCAGGTTACGCGGACCCATTGCTAACACTACTTAATAGTCAGTAACCAATCAACAACCATACCGCAGCCGATATCTGTCTCACAGAGAGAGTACGGAAGGAACAGAGCTGAGTTTACCGTTGTTGTGAATCAGAGCTTCATTGGCACCATCACATAGATTTCGACTGCGTTGGATTTCACGAAGGGCGAGGGTTATCTTCGTTGGCCCAAAAGCTCTCCTGTGATGCCCATACTTATATGGAACAGCAAGACCCAATCCATGACCCATTGACCATGCAGTTAGGAATCAAGATTAATACAAAGAAATCCAGCAAATATGAACACCGATTGATTATGGAGCTATCAGCATTTACATGTGTCCACCACTTCAAGATGGACTCTTACTACCCCACAAAGCAGCACACATCACAATCCGTAGACTTCAAGGTCAGGTGATTGCACAGATGACCGAGAGCTTCAAGATGCCAATGTCAGTGATTTGACTGAATCATTTAGCCTGGGTCTCGATATATGGAATGCTATTCATCCTGGTTGGGGCATATAACCTGATACAAGGAGTACAATAGTTGAAGATCTGCAAGCCGGAGATTGACTGGGCAACTAGTAACTATAATTCTTTATGTACTCCGAGTTGCAGAGAGGAGGTAAGATGGTCAAGTATGATAGTGAAGTGGAATGAAGATGGGGATAATGAAAGTACTAATGTATGGCTGCCAGATATTGGTGGCAGTACAATGGAAATCAACTTGATATTGGAGATCATGGCGGATTCTGCTGGTAGTCGAAAGGAGGGGGGTCAGGATGGCCCTACTCCAGCCATTAACTGACTTGGTGCAAATGCTTTTGTTGATTTCTGAGCTGGTAACAACACAATCAAGGTACCTGTGCTATAATTTGGGCAAAGGAGTGGGCAGCTGGGAGCAACTATGGCAGTCACAACTTTGGAACATCCACATATGGGTGAGACTATCAACCCAACCTTTTGATGAGGAAGCCAGAAATCAAGATAGTAGTTGGGGCAGCAAAGTGTTCTCAGATCCTCGAATGACTGCTACTGCCTCACAAAGACACAACTGGGGGATGCTCGACACACAGTGTTCAGCTTATTCCTGTGCAACTCTCTCGATCCACCTTTGATAGGTTCAGTTTCCCATCTATCATCACAAATCCCAAATCCCAAGTTGGAGATAGAGGCAAATCCATAGCTGCTGAAAGTGGTACTCAACAGACTAATGATAAAGGTTCAATTCCCACGAGATACAAGGACAATGTTGACATACGCAGCAAAAGTACAGCACAGACTCTGCCACTACACTCGCCAATTGACCACACAACATCAGCAACAACTCTAATTTCCTTCAGAAACACCCGGGTGTTCCGGACGGCTCTGACGGCTCTGACGGAACCTCGAACCCTCTGACGGAGAATTACACGCTGCCCGCTGCCCACGCGACAGGTCGCGTTGCATACGTACTCCTTTACTTTGTGGTGATGTCTACGCACCATCAGAAGGACACGTGTGTTACACTCTTCGCAGGGGCTGCAGTTATGCCGAAGCCGTTTACACAACGCCTGGCGATGTTAAATCATAGCTACCTCTTATCGTTGAACGATTTTCAAAACTTATGCACTCAGTTTGTATTCTCATCTATGTATCTATGTTTCGATATAGCTAATATGTACTCCCCGTCGTTCAGTCCACCTCCGTTACCCCTGTATCTTCTTACACCCGCCGTCGCGCATTAACGATATACTTGGAGGCCGTGATCGAGCGAGTTCAGAGATGCACTTGGAGGCCGTAATCGAGCGAGTTTGGAGATGCACTTGGAGGCCGTGATCGTGTGAACTTGGAGGCCGTAATCAAGCGAGTTTGGATATACACTTGGAGGCCGTGATCGAGCAAGATAGGACGAGTACTTGGAGGCGGTCGATGGACGGCGCGCCGGGTGCTGCGACTCTATTTCATCAGTTA
>Ga0307515_10003559_pt1 | contig 32730 bp, 10 predicted proteins | sample 17_EM_MG_FD_194513 | JGI IMG/M metagenome (GOLD analysis project Ga0307515, IMG submission 194513) | Populus trichocarpa ectomycorrhiza microbial communities from riparian zone in the Pacific Northwest, United States - 17_EM | ecosystem: Host-associated > Plants > Roots > Unclassified | place... | reverse complement strand
TATAGACGGTATTAAATACTCGATCTAGTAATAGAATAGAGGAGGTAACTAACCCCCATATGCCCTAAGTGCCTTTTATTACCTAAGGTTAGGGCAACAACTTATTAGAAAGCCGCTTAGTTAAGTTATTTAGCGGTAATAATGTAGCGTTTATATAGCCCACCTTATTTTTAAAGAATATATTATTATAAGCTACCCTACTGCTACTTTTATCTTTACTCTTTTCTATTTTCTTAGATATTTAAGATTATAGCTCCCGTTAGTAGATTTACTTGCTCTACCCTCTTCCTTATTGTAACTACTTAGTTTTTATAGCATCCGAACCCTTTTATTATTAAAATAGTACTATATAGTGCCGTTTTCTACTTACTTATTATTTTTTTTCTATATAATATGCCTTTCTAAAGAGTTAATTAAAAATTCCAAGGTCTGGCGCATCTGGCTTTATTAGGCTAGTATTACTCTTAGTTAGAGTTTATAATTATAGCTTTAATAAAATCGCTCTAAATACGCATTTTCTATTTAGCTATTAAGTTTTGGTAATTAAGGTTATAAGGTTAACTTTAATATATAAAGCCCCCCCAATTTTAGCTATTAGTTTACTAATATATAATATAGTTACGCAGGCCTTATACTAGCCATTTTTATAATTATATATTATTAAGAGTTATATTTTAGGTATTAGAAAATAGTATAAAGATAATCTTTACTCTATAAGCAAATTATTTTTCTAACTTATACGGAGCGTTAGGGAGGTTTTGCAATTTACGAAATAAATTATCCTTCTAATAACTAGGCTATTGGTATAAGAAAGATCCAACGTATTAGCTAGGGGCTGCCTAAATAGTAACCTTATATAGTTCTTCTGTATATTCCGTGACGTAGTAAAAGTATTAGGTAGGCTATATCTAGCGTAGCTGCTAGAACTAGCGGCGTTTAGCTAAATAGTTAATGCGATTCTAGGGAAGGCGGGAGGACTAGTTTTATAAAACTAAACTAGCAGGGGTGATTTTAGTGGCGTTAGCTAAGACACTTAAATAACTTAAAATTCTCTATTTGCGAAACCCCGCTTCGCCACAATATATTAGGACTTAGTAATTTTACTAATACCTATTTCTAAACGCTACTACGTATAATAGATATTAGGGCTAATACTACTATAAAGTAGGTGTGGGATGTAGTTTAATATAACCTAGAGTAGTAGTAGCGTTTCTTGGCAAGTATATAGGCCTAGGCTAAGGCGCCTTTTTTTAATAAGAATTAGTAGAAATTTATAAATAAGGAAGCGAGAAATATTATTAGCTTAAGGCGTAGCTAAAATGATATAAATTTACCTAAAAGGGAATTTTTTTAGAACGCGTAAATAAGAGACTAAGAGATAATAGGTTAAATTAAGTAAACTAGAAGGCTATAAGCTGGCGTATACTAAAAGCTATTAAAAGTACTACTGGTTAGTTTAATATAAACATTATAACTAGTATATTTTTACTAAGTTATATTTTAGTTCTAAAGAATAAGAAATCTTAAGGAGAATTAACTAATAAACCTATTTAGGGGCTCCTGTAGGATCCTATATAAAATAATATATAAAAATAAGTAGAGGGTGGTATATATAGGGGTATAGCTATATAGATTATTAAAGATAGGCGCTTAAATTAAAGCCTAATGTAAGCAGTGCCTATCTCGCCTTATAAAATTAGTAGCGTATTATACCCTAATTAACGCAGTAATGTCTTATGCAAATTTGTGCCCTATAATAATACTATTTATATAAGCAGTACCTAAAAATATAGGGTATTTGTTCTTCTAGTCGCTAGGTCTCTACTATAAAATTAAAAATAAAATATCCTATATAGATTAACTATTTTAGCGTAATTTTTTAAGCTCTAAGAACTATAGGAGTAGGCCTTACTATTTACTTCTATTTAGCCTTATCGTATTTAAACGCTAAGCCGTTCCCTTAGGATATAATAAGGTATTTAGATATAAGTATAACTAATAATAAACCTTATATATGAACTTCTGTAATATTTCTAAGTTATTACTATATTTTAATTTAGCTGTAGGCGTATATACTACGCGCTTTAGCTTACGGAGGATTTAGGTGGCCCTATATATAAGAAGCCGCTTAATACTAGCAGCTCTACCATACTTCCCTTATATAAATATTTACTTAATATACTCCATTTCTATTTCCTATAAATACTTCCCTTTTATAACCCGCAACGAAAATCTATTGATAACTTCCTATAGCAACTCTAAGCTATTAGGCTGCTAGCTCTATAAGTAACTAAAAGCAAATTATACGCACTAGAGACTTATTATTAGATAAGGCTAATAAGAATACTATTAACTCTTACGTTAATAATATAACGAGCGATATCTAGCCCTATCTTTATCCTCCCCCTTTAATAGATATTAATAAGGAACTAATACCTACTAGGCTTAACTCTTCTTATAGTATTAGGGAGACGGTAATTACTACTAACCCTAGTATTAATAATAAAATAATAAGTGTTTAGCCCTATCTTTCTTACCCTCTAGTAGATATTAATAAGAAATTAATACCTCCCAAGCTTAACTCTCTTAGCGGTATTAGAGCGACGGTGACTCCTTTTAGTATTAGCGCGCTAAGCCAACCCTTTCCCTCTTCTGCGAATGCTACTAAGGACCTAATATACCCTAGTAATAATAATACCCCCTCTATATACTCTAGAGTGGAGGATAGACTTACTTAAGACTACTTTAAGGGGGAACTAAGCATATCCTTAACCCCTATATAATTATTACCAGTAATACTAGTTAGGGGTTACACCCTTTAGCTAACTGTTTTCGGTTTGGCCGTAGGAGCAATAGCTAGGGATAATATTATTAAGCATTTAAAAGTTTATATAAGTAACTAGTTTATATTCTTATAGAAGAAAACTAACCACTATAAGAATTTTATTACTATGTTTCGTTTAACGGCAAAACTTTATTTTAATAATTGTTAAATATTTAGGCTTAAAGCGGTATTAGAATATAGACGTCGTGGTATAAAGATTATCTACTAGTTATTAGACGATCCTAAACTCCTAAAGTATATTAAGATAATCTATATAACCTATAGCCCTACTAGTAAGTAGATACTAATAAGAATTTCTAAGGATAAAAATAGGCCGGTATTTACGCTTAATGGAGTAGTAAATAATTCTTATAATAATTCTCTAAGGCGCTAGTATTCTTTTATATATATAGTATTGACTAAAATAAATAAGGGTAAAAAGGAGATAAGGATAGTCTAGTATCTATTACTAGGGGCGGTTATTACATATATATTAGATAAGGCTAAAAGAAATAGGTGGTTACTAAGATGTAGTTTTGCGTTTATTAATTATATAAAGAATAAGCGGTATAAAGAAGTCCTTAAAGCCATTAAGAATTATATACTAATCTAGCTATATAATATATATTTATTTCCCTATAGTAAACTTTCTTTAATAACTAGGTGCTTAAAAGGTAGGATATAAAGCTATCTATATAAGCCGCTATAGAAGATAAGCCGGAATGCTAAAGTGTTCTTAATTAGAGCGGTATTAAGACTTAGTATAATATAACTAGGCTAAGCGAGAATATAGCTTACGCGAGGCGGTAATTAAAGTTTTATGGCCGTATATCGTATAGAGCATATAAAAAATTTAAATCTATTAAACTAGTAATTATAAGATATTCCTACTAAATACACTAAGGATAAGAATGCTAAACTAGAAATAAACCTCTAAGCTAAAAAGAGCACCACTATTTAAGAACGAGGATATCCTAAAGTATTACCGCCGTCCCTTACGCACGGCAGCTTTACCCTTTACTTTTATAAAGTATACTTATAGTAATCTAACCTTAGTATACTAGACGCGTCTTTAGTAAAACTAAAGGGTATCTTTAGAATTTAAAAGCCCGCTCTTATAAACCTAGGTAGGCTTCTAAACCACCTTATATTTGCGCCCTAACTTAGTTATTCTTTCCTCTAGAATATTATTAATCTCCTATTTATTATCTAAGTTAATTTTATTAATTTTATCTTTTTTAGCTTAGGTATAGCGCTTTATAGTAGGCTCTAGGTCTAAAATGTTGCTCTAGTTATTAGCGACGCTATTAAGAAATTATTAGGGAATAATATCTAGTATATATAACCCGTTTTCCTAGCGCCTAAAAGCTACTTAGATTAACCTTTTTTTTTAAAATTAGCATTTAAGGCGGCTCTAAGTATCGCTTTACTATAGTTAGAGTTAAAGGCCAAGTTTAATAGCGGCTTTTAGGTATAAAGGCGATTATATATAGGGATCCAGCCTAATTATAATAATCGCTACTAAGCATAGTGCTCCGATTAGACGTGTGCATAGATAAAATTAAAGGGGAAAGGTAAAACCGCTAAAGATAATACTTTACAGTACGCTTTAGTTTTAATTTACTATTAATAGGCGTTAGTAATCCTTATCGCCCTATACACCTATAGGCCTTATTACTCTTATCGCCGTCCCTAGCGTTATTATTATCTATATCGCCACTATTACCGCTTTTGTTATTATAGTTCTTAGCCTTACCTTTATCTATAACATTCTTACCACCCTTATTATTATTATTATAATTATATTCTTTAGCTAAGCTATTAATAAGATTATTAAGATTATCTTACGGCGGTCTAATATTATAGGAAGATAAAGATTACTAAAGTAAAGGGCTAGTAGGCCGCGTAGTAGAGGCCGCTCGCTCCTTAATACGGTTATTACTACCACTAAGGTTAGGGGTAGGAGGGCTAGGAGGTAAGGTTCTCTAAAAAGCCAGTAATCTTTATTACTTCTTAGGCCGTAGGCTCTTACCGCCCTTACTAATAGAAGTATTAAAGATATAATTAATATTATCTGGTTACTTAAGTTAATTAAACCTCTACTTCTTTAACTTCTTAGCTCCTAAAGACTCTTAACTAGTGCTTATTAATATCTTAAGCTTTTATCTAAACCGCGGAGCGGTTTTAATACGATGCCCCTTAGCTAAATTATCCGTTTAACTGCTATCTAGCGTTAAAGGTATAGTATAATTATATATAGGTGCGTATACCTCCTCTTATAGCACTTCTAATAAAGGCAGCTCTTTATCTTCTTTATTATCCTAATTATTCCTATTATTCCTATTATCTACTAATTATTAGATAAGGCTATTATAAATTAAAGGAGATGCACGTACTAAATTTATAGGGTATTAGTTGGTTATCGGCTTTACTAGCCTCGTTAACTTCGTTAGCTTTATTATTAGTATTACTAAATTTATTACCCTTAGTTTCCGGGTCCGGATTAGCTATATTATCTTTAATAACTATTATATTTGCTACTAGTTATTAAAACTATATATTTAAAACTGCTAGGGAAAAAGGGAAAGTAGTAGGGTAATTATTAGGATAATTACCTTAACTACTTCCCCTAGAGACTTAACTATTATTTTTATTACCATCTTCCTTATTATCCTTATTATCCTTATAATACTTATTATAGGCTTTCTTATAATTATATATACGGTCTATAGGTACTTTATTAAATAGAATCTCTAAATTAAAGCCCTAGGTAGAATAATATACTATTAAGTACCTAAGCTTTTAATACTTCTTAACTTTTTAGGGGGAAAAGTGGTATTTTATACTTTGTCTAAGGTATACTACTTATGCCTTTTTTAAAAGCTATAGTTATATAATGCTAAGACGAAGCTATTAATTTTCTAGGAGGACTAGTATAGAAATTGTTATTATTAAGCAAAATTTTAGGAGGAATGCGAAATAAAGATTAAGGTAGTGCTAGCATTATTACCATTAGAGTTGCCGTTGCTTTATAGCTTTTAAAAGCCTTAAGGGGGGAATTATAGGTCTTTTTAAGTGTATGCTAGTCCTCTATTTACCACTAGCTCTTATTTATTACCCCTTACCTCTTACCCCCCGCCTAGGCTTCTTATTAAATTAAAGCACTTAATATATACGCCTCTAGTATAGGCTAGAGTAAATTACTATTTATAAGATATAAAGGTTTATAAGGGCTTAAATATCTAGCGCCTAATTAATACCCTTAGTAAATTGCAATTAAACTATATCCGCCTATCTAAGCTAGTATATTTAGCTTTAACATAGCTATTATATCTAGCCCCTTATTAGGAGGCTAGTGGCATAAATTCCTTACCTTTATCCCTTAGTAAAGGGTGGCGCTAATATATTTATTTACTTCTTAGTAATACCGGTCTAGCTAATTCTCTACACCGCTTATATTAGTAAAAGGTAAAGCCCTACTTATACATCCGCGTTATAAGCTATCTATAATAGAAGGAGGCAGTATCCTTATTAGCGGTAGGCGGGACTCTCTAATGCTAACTACCTAGTAATAGATATGCCTACCGTTCGCATGGTAATCGTATATATATCTATAAATATACTAGGTAAAAGACTATATAGGGATACTTACCCTCCTAATATGGCTAGCTGGTGTTGGAGATTCCTATATAGTTATACTATTATACTATTAATCTATTATGCGCTTAAAAGCTATAACCTTCTAATTTTAATCTAAGTGGTTCCTACTATAGCCCTATAGCTTAAAAGGCCAGATTATTAATCCTCCGCTTTACTACTAAGTAAGGTAGCTAGAGCTAATAGCCTCTTAGCCCTAAACTAGTAGATTAAACAACGTTACTAAAATATATATAGTAATATAACTATACTACTAGGAAGGTATATATAGCGACCTAAGTAATACTCTATACGATATCTGTTTAAATAATGCCTAATATAACCCCATATAGCGTAGTCGCTTAAATTAATAATCCCTAGCTACTTTTCCGTTAAATAGCCTAATAGGTATATAAGTTATAATATAGGTGGCTTTAGCTATTAGTAAACGCTAAAGTAGGCCATCTAACTAATAGTATATCCTAGGAGAGAAATATAGGTTACTAAAATAAGTATAACGTAAGCTCTCTTAAGCCCTTTAGGGGGTAATACGTACGCCTATTCCTCCTAGCTTAGAAGGAGATATAGGGCTAAGTTAAATAAGACGATAGTACTAACGTAGCTAGTAACTGCGGAATTCCCCTAACCCCCTTCCTATAAGATAATTGCGGGCTAGCGTTATTTAAAAGGCCGAAAGAAAAAGAGTAAGAGAGAAGAGGATTATAAAGGTATATACGCGCTCGCTAGATAAGGCCGCGCTAAAAAAGCTTAATAATAATTAAAGCCATTAGTAATAGAGGCGTAATTAAAAGGCTATAGTTGTCTATATATTAACGTAAAAGAGAGAGTTGCCTATTAGAAAGGCTATAATTAACTATATTAATTATTAGTCTAATATAGGGGAATAAAGAAATAAGTAGGCTGGACGTGTATACGTATAAGCGCTAAGGGGACGGCAGAAATGCCTTAATGCGACTGTGCTAGGGACTAGCAGCAGGAGGGGGAGGAGGCGCAGCATTGGGAGAAAGGAAAGATGGAAGATAAGAGGAAAAGCAGCAAGAGAAATGGCCTTTTATGGTTGAGGTTGAGGGGCAGTCTTAGCTTAGCCGGGGTTAACAAGTAAGGGCGCCTCACTTGTAAAGGAAGCCTCCATTTCCTAATACGTGGTCTCCATCTTATTTTTTACTAAATTATATTATATAAGATTAATTTTAACGCCGCTATTATATAGTACTTAGAACTGTTATACCTTATTTATAGGAAGTACCATTTCTAGCTTAATAGTAATATAAAAGTCTTTTCTTTTATATCTTACCCTAGTTACGGCTAAAAGAGGTCCGAGATTACTAGTGGTCTTTAATCTTGCTAATAATCTATTATATACGTTCCTTAGTATTGTCTTATATTATTAGTATCTTAAAGAAGTTATCTACTTTATAAACCTAATTGTCCAAATATTAGGCGTTAGGTCTATAGCGGAGTTCTAAACTACTAAAGGCCTTAGTTAATTAGTTTATATCCTTTTCTATTTATTATATAGATGCCTCTTTAAGTCTTCTATACCTCCTTAAATAAATACTAGGCAGCCCCTAGAAGGCCCTTAGCCTTATCTAGATTATATATATATTTTTTAGCCTAAATTAAACCTGTAAGGGTTATTTTAACCCTTACTCGGGCTTACAGCCCTCCTGTCCTCCTCATCGGTTCGTCTCTGTACTAGGGTATTGCCATACCTACTTATTACCATATCGTTCTCTTCCATCGACTCTCCTTGTGACTTATGCTCGGCTTGCCTGCTCCCTACCGTATACCTGGGCAATATGCCTTACAAACCCCTACTAGATCTAGATTTGCCCTTAAAGGGTTCTAATATATTTATTAGTAGCTTCCTCTCGCATGGCTTCCGAGAGCCTTATAATAGCTTCCCAATATCTATCTTAAAGGAGATCGGTATAGGGCTCTTAACTTTCTAAACTTAGGCCCAAGTTCTTGTTCATCACATTGCCAATTCTTGGCGCTGCTCGCCGACGTGTCAACGTTCGCCCCGTCTCAGCCCCGTTTGCGAATCATCGCGACGGTTAGCAAGCTTCACTGAGTCTTATTCCTCCAACCAGCAGGTTGCGTCTACAACGTGCGAATGATATGAGACTTTCATCCAGTCACGCTGCATGATAGGTCCCACTGCTGCGAGAAGCCAAAAAATGTGAGTGGGGCGAATCGTTATTGGATGAGCTACGTCTAAACACATCGATACGGTTTCCACAACCTCTGCATGTTCACTGTCTAGCAAACGGCGGGAAAGGAACTTTCACTTTCATCTGCTGAACGCCGATAGAATGCGATCATAAATCGACTCTCGAAACTCATCCAAAACGTAGATTTGTCGAGAAGGATGTGCCACAAAGCCATGATGCGCCACCAACCTGCTCACCAGCAAATCCATTTGCAAGGCAGACAAGTTTCTAATGCTCGGCTTACAGGCTGACATGCAGCTGAGGGATACTTAACGAGGGTGTGGCTCTCCGCAGCCGCTCTCATTTTCCCCTCCCGCAAGAAATGTTATCTACTCCCCGCCGCAATCTACCGCCTTTTAGTATGGGCACTTTCCAATATACTTCCATTCCAGTGGATGAGAATCAGATTCGAATTCTTCGACTGCTTCCGGCCGCACATTCGTCCGAGCCCATAAGCATTGAGATCTTCAAGGCTCCGCTAGATAATCTGCCAGAATTCATAGCCCTCTCTTATCAATGGGGTAATCCCGAACTCAGGACCAAGATAATGGTCAGGAATCAGGACCTTTCGGTCACTGTCAGTCTCGAGACGGCTCTGAAGTATATGCGGCGTCCGGATGTCTCTGAGCTCATCTGGATCGATCAGATTTGTATCAACCAGGGTGATGAGGCCGAGAAAAATGCCCAACTTCTTCTGATGGAAAAAATATATGCCCTTTCGACTCAGACCGTCGGGTGGCTCGGGGAGGGAACGTCACAGTTAATGAAAGCCATGCGGTACCTTCGTGAAATCGGGGTCAGAACCCTTGAGATCGGTCTGAAGGACGTCACCGCATCCGACTTTCAAGCAATCCTGGCAGATGAGTCGGACCTGGCCTCCGGCATAGTTGTACTCGACGACGCTACGCGGGCAATGAGAGACGGTGTCCATCGCCTTATCATAGAACAAGGAGACTTTTTTGTCTTCAAGCCACACGACGGTTTAGTTCAACTGTGCCGGTTGCAGTACTTTAAGAGAGGCTGGATACACCAGGAAGTAGCTATTCCGAAGAAGCTTATGCTGAAATGCGGGGATATAAGCCTGGACTCCGACACATTTGCTGCTGGGATGAATTTTTACTTAATCTTCATCCTTGTCAGTTTCGACAGGATTGATTGGAGCTTCCAGCCTCAACAGAGTCAGTTCCTTCGGGACAACTTGGTCCATCGACTGATGGAGTGGGTTTCAGGACTGTCACAGAGTGTATGGAGATCTTTGCAGGCGTGGATACCTTGGATGCTTCGACTTCTATCTAATCTTCTCTATTCGTTAAGTCCGTCACGAGAGCAAAAGAGGCCACCCACTGGTGTGCCACCCCGAGTCTTTGAAGTCATGAATATGGTCATGCCAAGAGGAGCGCGGATCACGGACAACGTAATGCAAGTCCTTGTACTTCGCACATGGTACCACTCGGTCGAGGGACGTAGGCGCCTAACAATGGCCCAGCTTCTTCACAAATACCGGGCGACAGAGTTCACGAAACAGGTTGACAGGGTCCACGGCGTGTTGGGTTTGGCAACAGACTTGGAGAAATTAGGCTTTAAGCCCAACATGTCGAGGTCATTGGAGGACACTTACACCGACATAACCAAACGAATCATTCAGAAGTCCGTCTCAGATGCTGAAAAGATGGGCGGTATCAACTTCATGTCTCTTGTGTCGTTTCCCAAGTCCATCACCGAACTGCCCTCGTGGGTCCCGGACTTTAGCAGATTGAAGGAGATCAGCACCCTGTCTGAAGCAACGACAACTCTAACCACGCCATTCGATGCATCTTCCGGGATAAAGCACCCGATTTCCATTAAGGCCAGAATACTGCTTTGCTGTGGTATCCCCGTCGACGAGATCACCCATATTGGCAGAATGTGGGAGGCTGACCACGAAGGCGAGAAGAAACTTGCCGGTGGTCTCAAGCCACTTACAGATATGAAAATTTTCTGTCATACGTCTCGTTCCATCGTGTCAGAGGATCCCTTTTCTAGCCATCCGTTTCGTGACAAGCCCCAGAAGTTGGCCGAAGCCGAATGGCGGGTCCCAATCCTAGATCATGAGTCGGTGAGCAATACAAGCTATAGCCAACGGGCCACGAAGCTAAGCCTGAAGGGTTACCAAGAGCTCTCATATATGGTATCATGGAGCTCCCAAGAACGGGTCTATTCAGGGAACCCGCCTGTGCCATTGACGCCGGCCGAGGAAGAATGCCTGAGCCAGGTTGCTCCACCTGACAAGATCCTGGCAGAAATGCGATTAAAGAGGGACAAGTTTGGCAAGTGTGGCTTGAGTGTCGAACGTAACAACTATGACATTCACCTAGACATGTTCCGACTGATGAGGCCATTCCTCACAAGAAAGGGATTTGTGGGACTTGGACCTCCAGCAATGGAGCCTGGAGATCTTGTCTGTGTTCTATATGGCGCGTCGTTCCCCTTTGTTCTCAGGCCCCATGGGAACGGGGCCGAGAGGAAATATTCTCTGGTTGGAGAGTCATACTGCCACGGTATTATGGATGGCGAGGCGCTACAGATGGGGATACAAAACCAAGAATTCCTCTTGACATAGGTAAATTTTGTTCGGATCTAGTAAGGGCGGTAATGGCGCTCATATCTCTTAAGGTTCCCTTGCTTCCGATTGTCTTCTTTCCAATGGGATGAGATTTTATTCTCTCCCATTCTTCCTGTTAAAGATCAAGACTCTAAAAGGGGTTGTGGGATGGCATTTATCAGGACTTGGAGATAACCGGTAAGCCTAGCGCATAAATTTGCAGCCTTACGCGATCGGTTTCGTCGTGTCACGATCGTCCTTGTAGCAAGTAAAGGGTATCGTGTCACAGCCACATTGAGTCACCAGCAAGTCTGTGTCGTATCAAGTGTCGCAATGGCGTTGGCACCGGCTCTGAGAGCATACTAAAAGAAGACTTCAAATACCATGTTGGACGAGTCCAGGACTCGTGGTCTCTATGCAGGAGTAAAGAGAATGTCCAGGAACTACAATACAGGCTAGAGAGCTTCCGGGAAGAGCTCAACTTACACATTATTGTTAGGATCAGGTATGTACTTTGAAGGATGTCTTCTTGAGGCACTTGCTAATGGTGCCTTGCATTTAGACAGCAACTTGAAAGCTTAGGTTCAGATATAAGAGTCCCACTTTGACAACAGCGACGGGAGGGCCATAGAGACACTCGATGCCATCGTCAACCAGCACGACGTCTTCAATCATACTGCAGGACCAGCATCAGACGAGGCTATCCAATTTCCACTTACAACAATTATTAAGGAATACTGCAACAAGCTAGTCGGATGCTGAGGCAAGAATCTCTTCCAATCCCAGTGAGGGAGCTGTGGACGCGGAAGTAGATTCAGAAGCCACTGAGAATATTGACCCAGCATCTGATGTTGTTAGAGATTCCAGGTGTAACGCCTCTTCGATAATTTCCGCTGCCTTTGATCATAGCGCCTCCCTCTGCCCTGTAAGTTTGTTCGATCCCTTCAGCGCTTGTCTCCGAAACGCTTATACCTCTTGATACTTGCCCTGGCTCTCTAGTACGGATATAAGGCTGTTAACACTGATGAACGTGTCCGGATGCTGTCAAATGTAACCGAGTGCAGAGGATAGAGGTAGAAGCCACCATGTAGTGAGTCGAGGGCTATGGAGGTAGTACTGTATATATACCCTACGGGGGGTACACCGGAAGGTAGGATAGCTGGTGCTAGCAGCTAGTAAAACAAGGGATACCGGGTAGAGGTGCAGCCGGCTACATCAAATCCCTGTGCACCCAAACCCCACTCGACATCCCAGCCATAGTCACATCGTGCGTCCACCGGCCCACCCTTCTCAACTCCGCCAGATATTCGCCCAATTCCTCATTGAACGCCCGATTCATCTGCTCCTGCCTTTCCCATGTTACCTGATCCATGCCAGCCGGAAACGCAGCCCTAGGAATGGCCAATGATGGAAATGGTTGGCCTGTCAAGGGATCCAACAAGCGGGTCCCATGTGCCGCGAGGAACATATTGAACCGTCTACACTGCACGTCTGGATCCCCCAGTGTGTCCCGCAGCATAGTGGTGTGGAACCCCTCTCTTGTAAGCACTGGGAGGGTTCCTTGCATTGTGTACTGGATGCGGTTGGTGCGGTAGTAAATGGGCATGACGTCGTAGACGAAGTTTTCGGGCGAGGGGAATCCGTTCTGTGAGGCGAAGATGAAGTAGCGGCGGACTTTGTTGTCGGCGTCGGAGTACATAAGAGTTGTGAAGGCAGAGGCGTATTTGATGGGGTCGAAGCCGGAGGGATCGGTGGGAGGGGTGCTGGTGAAGTAGGTGAAGATTGCGTCAAGGAGGCGGGTGAAGAGTGGGGTTGGCTGGTTTGACGGTGCGATTAGAGTATCCCAAGTAAATGCTGGTGGCATGGTGGGTGGTGGAAAGACTTGCTGCTGGGGGTACATATAAGGTTGAGCAGTGTATTGCTGGGGTCTTTGAAAAGCGCCGTTCGGTTGGTAGTAAGGCTGCTGGTTCTGTGCGGTATATTGTTGGGCCACGTTGTTCATCACACTCACTAGGAACTGTCTGAAAGGCATTGCTGTGAGTAAGATGAGGGGTAGGATTGAAGAAATTTTATGGCCTCTCCATAGACTGGAAGTGGTGGGAGCGGGGCAGATTGGGGCAGATTTAAGCTGATAGACAAAGCAAGTCTCTATTTGGTCGAGAGCTCGGCGTGCATATCATTCTCTTTAGTAATCAATGTATCCAAATCAAGATTGGTTGTATTCCAAAGCCACATTTTCCGTTGAGGCTGTGCTTGAGAGTGGCTTGCAGTACCACACTACCTGATATATCTTATGGAGAGATTGGGACAAGTTCCCTCGAATATCCACTTTCTCAACCTGTTCTTATCTTCAAAAGGATTGACAAGCTGATTAAAGATGGGGAAGGTTTCCCATGATGACGTGGTTAGTGGAAAGGTTTAAGACACTTAGCTTCAAGATTTTGATTTGTAAGGAAAATTGAGATTTTTGACCTTTAAAATACTACTAATAAAAAGCTTTAGTTAAAGTAAAAATCTACTAGTAGCTTTAATTTTAACTTAATAAAATATTGTGGTGGGTATAAAATCTAAAGGTATTTTAGGCAGTGCTTTTATCCATATTCGATATTGTTTAACATTTACTAAATATTGAATATTTACATTCAATATTCAATTTCAATACAATATGTTTAATACTGAAAGTTATTGAATATTGACGATTTTAGAGTTGAGATAGTAAAAATAATGTATAAATGCCTTGGTAAGTGACTTTGGCCTTTAAGTAATATCTATCTATCGCAGTCACGTGAGGGGATATTTAATTTTTGTATAATTGGGAGGTGTAGGGCTATAAGGTCACTCTAGGGCTAGTTCTTAGTAGTTTTGCTAGTTCCTAGCACTTAAATCTGCTAAGGATTTGCCCTAAAGCGGCTAGATGTCCCTAACCGTAAGCCTATAGCTGCAAGACTATCTAACTATAGTAGTCGCATTAAGGCTGGCTCTTAGTGGTTTTGCTAGTTCCTAGCACCTACTAAAGAATTACCTTAAAGCGCTATCTATATATAATGTATACTAAGTATAAGGAATAGCGGATAGGGAAAGCGAATTAGCTACGTAGTGACTGTGTTTAATATTCGCGAATATTATAAAAGGTCTTAGCATTATGCGTTACTAAGGTAGATGCTACTAAGTAATATATAGACGCTAGTATCTATCTATTATAGTTACGTAAGGGGATATTTAATTTTTATATAATTGGGAGGTGTAGGGCTATAAGGTCGCTCTAGGGCTAGTTCTTAGTAGTTTTACTAGTTCCTAGCACTTAAATCTACTAAGGATTTGCCCTAAAGCGGCCAGATATCCCTAAGCGAAGCTCCTACGCCCAATAAGATATTACCGCATTTTGCTATATTCTGCTAAATTCTACTATATTATCGCATTCTGCCAAATTCTGCTATATTATTGTATTTTACTATATTCTACTAACCCTAAGTTATAAGCTAACTAATTAGAATTTTCCATACCTAGTATAGAAAATCGCTATTAGCTTACTTACCACTAGTGCCTTAGCGGCCCTCTTAATATCTTAACCTACTACTTAGTAATCCTTACGCTAAGAGCGGTATACCACACTAGAAGTAAGAGTTAAGGCAATAAAGGTTAGTGGTTTTAATCCTAATATATAGGTAAAAGGCTTTTAATAACCACTAACCTAGCTACTAAATTTACTAATATAAACACCCTAAATCTTTAGCGAACTAGGCAGCGCCCTAGTAAAAGAAGTAGTTTAAGTAACTACTTAGGTTAATCCTAGCAGCTACTAGATAGGAGGAAAGGATTTTATAAACCCCTAGAGAGGTAAAGGGTTTACTATTAAGACTAAATAAGGGAGAGTTAAGGGGTTAAGGGTCCCTATTAAACAGCTTTATTATAGCAGCGATTAGGTATAATAGGCCGCCTACTACCGTGATGGTAATATTAACGCCCTAATATTACTTATTGGCTTTACTCTATTTAAGGCGAAATGTTATCCTACTAGGCGTAAAGGTAATATTATATTAAGTGGCCTTTTTTGCTAGGAAGGTTATTTAGTTTTTAAGCTCCGCCGTAATATATATAATCTTACTTATCTATAGAAATCTAGTAAATGCAAGGGTAAATACGGTATTAGTGTTAATATCCAGTAGCAATAGGCCGTGTATTACTACCTAGGCTAGAATATTCCTAGTAATAGGTTACTTATCCTTTTTTACTAAGGAAGAGATAGTAGCTGCTTTAGCGAGTAGTTAGTGTACTATAGGATCCTTAAATGCTATAATTAAAATACTATAATCTATATGGCGCGAGCAAATTACGGAGATATAGGCTTATAAGGTTTTAGCCTTAAGCCTGCCTATTTATAGCTAGGAGGTACTAAACGCGCGGTAGGTAATCTATTTGCCTAGTTTACGCGGCTTAGCTAAGTAGGGGGAGACTCCTTTAAGTACGCAGTATAACTCCTAGCTGTTAACTGCTAAGGAATAGTTCCTATAGGTTGCTAGCGTAAGGCTATTCTAGAGAAGGAGCGCATAGAGGTTAGATAGCGTGTTAATATTATCTTTAAAGTTTATAGGCGGTTATAAGTAATCTATTAGGTTTATAGCACCTATTAAAAACTTATTAGCTTTAGTAGTAATAAATTAAGGGCCTAGTATAGGTAGAACTAATAAATAGCCGCGGCCTAAAATTAAGATAGTATATTAGCTAAGCTATTTAAATTACCTAGGATCTACTTCGCGGATATTATAATATCATAAGCTATAGTAGCCAGTATAATCTTACGGAGTAATTTATTTACTACGCTATAGATAATAGTCTTCTTAATGCCCTAGTAAACTACTATACTATTAGTATAAATAGATAGCGCGCTATACTGCTAGTTAGTAGACTATAGATTAAATACGTAAGTAATAGTATGTATCTCTTTTGGATTAATATAGTCTACTTATTAACTGGGCTTAGGTAATATACTAAACGCCTAAAATTAAGGGAGGTTAGCTATGTACTACTGCTAGTTATCCTTATATTTAAGTTCCTTAAAAAAGTAAAAGCTACTAAACCTAAACTAGATAGAGGTATTAGTAAAGAGATAAATATAGGTATACTTAATGTCGTTAAAGAATAATACCCTATTACTTATAGTAAGTAGGTTAAGCTAGATATATAAGTTACTTCGTAACTTAGTACTAAATTGCCTAGGTTTATACTTATTTACTAGAGTCTCCAGCTAAGCAGTAATAAAGATTTAAAGGGATTTAAAGTAAAATTAACTAAGTTTAATTATGTAGGCGTACTATATAAGGTAGCCTATAAGCTACTAGGCTTAAAGAAACGATAATAAGCCGTATTAAAGTGCGGTAGTGACTTTCTTAATAGTATATAATTATTTCTATAGTAATAATCGCGTTTATATTTATATAGTGTTAATAGTATATCCTAGAACTTTAATAATAGTTCCTACTATATCTTTAGAGCTATTTTAAGGGATACTTAAGGAGTTAGTAATAGAGATATAAGTCTAGGTAATAGCCGCTAAGTTATTTAGGTTAGTAAGGATAAAGATAAAGTTATCTAGGTAGTGTTCTACCTTATAAGGTAGTTATAAATAGAGTATTTAGTATAGGCCTTCCGCGAAGAGGTTAAATATAAGCAGCGCAGTTCAAAGACCGAAGGATAGGTAGTATTCTTAGTAGGTAATACCTTCTTAGGAAAAGCCTATTAATATTCTTGCCCTATAAAATAGGGGGACTATATAGAACGCGTCTTTAATATCTCTTTTAAGTAGTAAATATCTATAACCTGTAGAAATAACGTAGGCTTAAATAGTGGTAACTATAGTATATATTAGTGCTCTATATTCTTCTAGGATTACGTTATTAACTAAAAATGCTAGTAAAAAGGAGAGATTGTAAATTCGGCGGTATCCTCTATCTAATTTTAGTACTAGGCTAAGAGGTAAGACTATAATAGGCCCTGTCGCGATTCTAATATATCCTTTTTTAAGGTCTAATATTATCTTCTTAAAGATAAGGTTAGCGTTATCTTAAGAGGAGTTATAGTTTTTATAAAATCTTAAGGTAGGAATAGACTTAGCTCCTATCTCGCAGCTATAGGTTAAGATACCTATTAAGATAGCTAGTAGATTACCTAGGTAGTTAGATAAAAGGGAGTGCCACGCTAAGATCCTTAGGGGCGATAAAGAGTAGTAGAGAGCCTTTACCTCTATAAAGGTAGAGAATAATAGTAATATATTAGGCCTAGGTCCTAGGCGTATAATTAAAGTTAGTGTTATTATTAGGCTAAATCCTACTTTATAAGGTTCGCCTTACTATTTCTAGGCGTAAGCTTTAGATAATATAGTATAATCTTTACTATACTTTAAGTACTTATGCGGGTATTTATAAGCTATATTATTATAGCCTCTGCTATTAAACCTGCGGTAAGTATTAGAGGTATAGGAGGTATCTAACCTAGGTCTCTTTAAGGCGGCAAAGCTGATAGCACTAGATATTATAAGGTATGGCGCTATATACTAAGCTGGCATTTACCAATTAGCGGGCTTTAGTTAGCTATTGGTTATTATAAAGGTATAATAGTTAAGTACTAAGTTAAGTATATAATCTACCTAGATATACTAGGTTAATAAGGTATAAATTATATTTATTTAGAGAAGTATATTAGTAATAAGGTCTAGCGGGCATATATAAAGGGTGCTAGTAATAACTACGTAGTTAATAAAACCTTTAAACTAGACGCCTTTATCTATAAATAGCTTCTTATTTACCTTTACCTTCCTTATAACTAAAGTACTATTTTTAATCTATATCTTATTAGCGATCTTAATTTAAGTAGTATAGACTTAAAGACGGGCGAGGTTTACTAGATTAAAGGTACCCTTAAAAATATCTAGGTAATCCCTTTTTATAACGCCAGAAAGGCAGAGTTTAAGCAACTTTACGCTAAAAGGAAGAGGCTTACTAAGGATATTAGCTATAGTAGCTATTATAGTAGCCTATAAGGCCAAAGCGGCTAAGCCTAACTATAATTAAGCCATTTAAGCTAGGTGGTATTTATACTGGCGAGCCTTCTCCGCTAGGTAGGCTTTACGCTCTTTTTTATACTTCTAAATCTCCCTTTTATCTCGGGCTTATTTCCTTTACTCTTTAGTAATTTCGCGCTCTTTTATAGCAGCGGCGTGTATATTAGCCTTAGACGGCATTATAGAACTAGTAGAGGAGGGTATAGCGGTTGTAGACGATAGTATAGTTAAGGTAGGTCGTCTAGGTAGGTTTACTTATTAGGATTATATACGCGTATAAATCTCCTAGTTAGTTATAAGCGGTAATAGTATTATAAAATAATTCTTAAATAAATGGATGATAAATATATAATAAATATTAATAAGTTTAGCGATATTAAAAGCGAATTAGCCACGTAGTGACTGCGTTTAATATTCGCGAATATTGCAGGAGGTCTTAGCATTGTGCATTGCTAAGGTAGATACTGCCAAGCAATATATAGACGCTAGTATATATACATTTTAAATTTATTAGGTAAATATATATAAAGTTAAAATATATAAGTATTAAACTTAATTTTATAGAATATTGTATACCAAGTGCTTAAAAGGGTGGCTGCTTAGTAATATTATAGCCGAGGGGAGGCTTGTGGCGGCAAACGTAGTAGCCGAAGGAGAGCCTAATAAGCCACCACCAAATACGCTAAGCCAAAGATCGCGAAGTTGACGATAGCGGTAAGAGCGGAGGTGGGAGCGAAGGTAAGAGCTGTCGTATTTTAGAGCTCTACTAAAGCCTGGAGCCGTACGGGGCTTGATTACCATGTTAAGGCTCTATGTATACGCAATCCAGATTTAATATTCAGTAATCTATTCAATAACAAAATCGTCTTCAATATTAACTTCAATACGGTCTCATATTGATGTTGAATACTGATAAAAGCACTGATTTTAGGTGAGTTTTGGTGTAAAAAGGCTCCCAGCCGGAGACTTCTGTCCTAGTACTGTAATATGCCAATTACAGATACGGTCAACCCCTTTTTACAGCGGTTAATCGACCTAGTTCCCGAAAACAGAATCGGGACACGGTCTCTAGAATCAGAATACAGTCTTCAGGATCAAATCTAGTTCTCAGAACAAAATCCCATTTTCAGCAACTCAAGCTAATATCAAAGGATGTATCCTATTTGTTCTCAACATTACCACCCCATTAATATAAAATTCAGAGCCACCCCGCACCCTAGTTACCCTATAAAACGCCAGAAAGCTACCAGGTCATTAATTATCTAGTACTACAGTCATGTGTCAAAAGCAAAGGTTACTACTAAGGTCAAAGCGAGCCACAAATGAGAATTTTCGAAAGCAAAAGGCCAATAGATTGAAGCGAGACTATGACGCAGGTTGCTATCCCTTCGCACGCTCGTAGCACTACCCCCTCGGGCTTGCCGGATGAAGTCCATCCCATGAGCCGCACGCTCCTTTTGCAGGTCCCCAGCTAAAGTTCGCTCCGTCTCTGCTCCTCTAAACCTTTGTTTGCCGCCCTGAACCTCCACATTCTATTATATCGCTCATACCTTAGTGTTTGCAAGTTTGTCCTTTGATTTTCTTTTGCTTGGTCGCTCGTTCTGCTTTATACTGTAGATGTTTCAAATATACTTCGACTTATCTGTTGTATATGGCCACGTTCGAGGGTGGAAGATCATCCCAAGAGTATCCGCTCCTGTACTGCAACAAGCTTAAAGGCATCGATATGTATCTTGCCAACGCCCAACCTCTCCACAACACCTTTCTTCTCTTCCGACAACAATAGAACATTAACCGCCGGCCAGAACACCTGATCGCTGAAACACCTCCTATCAAAAAATCTATCATTGGGCTCCACATCATCATCCGCAAGCATATAAATCAGTCTCCCCTGAGTGTATGTTTTCGGATCATCCTTAACATTCTCGGCTGTGAGCGGGGGTTTCTGCCTGCGCCAGTGTTTGAAGGAATGTGTGATGGGATCCCAGGATGGGTCTTCGTCGATGCGATACAGTGTTGAGCGCGAAAGTCCAAGGAATCTGTGCTTCTTGTTGACCAGTTGGGGTAAAAGGGCGCCATTGACTATGATTGTGCCGGCCATTTGTTGCTGGTCGTCTAAGATGGCGAGGTAGCATAATTCGTGAAATCCTTGTTTGCACGCTGCTTTGGCAAAAAATAGTGGTTCTGCCATATGGGAATGCTCATCGGTCAACCAAAACTTTGCTACTTTTGCGGAGATGTTCAGGACTGTCGATGTTGGTTGCGAGGAGAATTTGTGATCCGGACTGTTAGGGAGTGGGAGCGGACGTGGGTAGCGGTATTTTGAGTACCTTGAGTCAAGATTCTCGTACTCGACTGCGAGCTCTTCTTCGTCATACCTCCGGCGCCATTTTGAGGTATCAAAATTTAGGAACGAAACGTTTGCCTCAGAAGTGATTTCGGAACATATGCGAAAATATTCGTCCAGTGGTTTTATTTCAGCCTGACTGATAACGCATTCGCACATGTTGTTCATGGAATCTATTAACTCATAGACGACAGCGCCATCCCAGCCAGCCCATGACCAACTAGGAAATGCCGAGCTGTCACGACTGCAAGGGCCAAGCGGCTTCCAAAGTAATCCCACATCGAAGAGAGTAGAAGGAAGACCGAAGAAGAAGGGTGCTCCGAACGGTTGCTCGAGGCAATTTAATATGCCGCTCAAAGCGCGCAGCTTGTCCATTGGATCAGTAAGGGACCGTCTGGTGTACTCTGCGACTGCGATGGCATACACCTCCCAGATATTCCGGTTCTCGAAATCGAGCCTTGTGAGTGGATCGGGGAGGGTGTGGGTGAAGTCGCTGCCGGGTGTGTATTGGTACTGTTCCTGAAAGCCACAGCCCCGATCGCATTGGTAAAACACCTGCGACGCCGTGAATATAACGAGTCTTTTGGATAGAAGGCGTTCTTGGTACGTCCACCCACGTGTATTCCATCGCGTGAAACTAATGGCTCCGTGTGCGTTCTCGAGCATGCTGGAGATTGTGATACCTTTGATGTGGACGCGTAGTTGACGTTCCTTCCGTGATGTCGAGACTCCTGGTAGGCCGTGGTAGGCATTTTGGCCAGCAGCTGCAACGAAAGTAAGATGCGCTCCTTGGTAGACTTGATTCATTCGACCCACGTTCTCAATGACGTTCTCGATATCGTCCTGTACAATGCACAGGGCGTCGACCCAGGCGAACCTGTACCCTAACTGCTGCACCATGGTCATTGCATCCCGAATGGTTTGCGCTGGTTGGCCTTCTGCGGTGTTGAAGAAGCCTGGTGTTGTCATGATACTTATATATTCTTTCCTCAACTTGACCTTCTGATCTGTGCCCCATTGATAGCTCAGGGCTATGTAGGGAGCATCGGGCGGGCACGGTACAATGCATGCACTTTCGACGTCGATGACTCTCAAGTGTGAGCGACGGTTTCGATGCGATGAAGAGAATGATTCGGTATTGCCCCCTTTATCATTCACATCATGAGAACCCAAGCAGGCCGAGTACCAACGTTTGATAAGGTGCCGGTCTACTCTATCGCGATCCACAAAACGGCCAGGAAGCCCCCTGGACATTCTTTGTTCCGAACCCTGAATGGCAAATATCGAGGGCATCACCCAATCTCGACCGGAACCGTCATTTCGCTTTCTGTCCTGGCGGTGGATCCGAGGCTGTTTGCCGTGGAGATTGTCTGGAATGTCCAACCCGACCTCGAGGTAGCATGCCACATCGACTTCTGTGGGGCCATTAAACCTATCGAACGAAACATCCAGTGGCGTGCGATACAGTATTATATCTGCATAGTAACCTTCCGCAAGTCTTGCCTCCATGTATTCCGTGCCGAAATGTGCTCCTAGGAGTTCTTTGACGAGACCACAAAACGTGCAATTTCGTGGTTTCCACACATCATGCAGGGGTTTAAGCGGTAGCTCCTCAGTGATGCGAGAATACCGTCCGAAGAAGAGCGTTTCAAATGGTAGTTCACAGCATCGAGAGCAGAGAGATTCAGACGCCATGCCTAAGAAGCGGACGTGTTGCACGCTAAATTGGACGCAACCAGGCTAAAGGAGTTTACTGCCAGCTAACCAGGTGCAGTGTAGCCGCTAACCGCTTTTAGCAAAGCCGAGGATATGCCGCGAGCCCGACCTGCACGACCCACTCGCCTGGGTCGTTGCAGTGTGCATCAATCAGGACGAAGAACGAACAAGTCAAATACATGAGGGACATCTACGAGGGCGCTGGCAAAGTCATCGTATGGCTGGGCGAGGCTAAAGACGATAGCAACTTCGCTATAGATTCCGTTTCTATGCTTGAGACCTTGCGGCCAGGCTGCTCTGATGATATCTCCAATCTCCAGCCCTCGTTCGTTCTGGGTTCTACAGCACTATGGCGACTCATTGGTCGTGAATGGTTCTCCCAGATATGGGTGATTCAGGAAGTGGCTTTGGCTCGAAGCGCACTCATTACACGCGGATCCCGAGAGCTGCGATTCTCGACTCTTGTGAAAGCGACAGTGTGTCCAACAGTCAGCGACGCTGGCAGCGTCGCTGCCAAGAAGCTGATAATATAAGCAGTCAGTTAGCGTATAGGGTAGTTACAGTCAGTCAACAGTTAGTCAGTATAAATTCTATAGCGCGCTAAAAGCTCGCTGCCTTAGTAGTAAGATTAGGAAGATTTTATAGTGTTTTAAAGCTTTGGTTAAGGTTAAGGATATTTAGTTAGCTAAGCAATAGGAAACCCCTAGGAAACCCTCGCTTATCCATAGTAAATAAGACAGTTTCTCTAATTTCTCCGTTATATGTGTAAACTCATATTCCGCCTACTAAATTAACCTTTTTTATTACCCTATCTAAATATAACGCACCTTATATTTTACGCGCTAACTAGGGTATAAAGCTTCTTCCTCTACTTCTCCCTTATTAACTCTATAATTTATACGTTAATTAAGCCCCTTAACACCGCGTAGGCTTCGTAGATTAACTGCTTCCTTACCTCTCCTAATTAACGATGACACCGAATCGGGCGATTAAAATGATTCTATATCACGACAGCCTCCCCCAGTTAATTAGAACTACGGCTATATCTTCCCTATTAACTAAAACAGCCTCTACCTAATAAAATACGGCAAGCTTATTGGCAAATATAGATACTAAGTTATTAATAAGCGGTTGCTATTAAGCAACATCTCTATATCAGCAATTTGGAAATATAGAGCCGACCTATTTTGGGACGGTCCTTTAGGCAAAAAGAGGCTCTGGCTATATAAAATCTGCTACCTAGCTTAAAAACCAGGTGCTCTACTTATAATAAACGGCACTAATTATATTAGCGGCCATTTAAAATTAAAGTATAGCCTTATTACTAACCCTAAAAGCTATAGTAGTAGTATATAACTACTAGCCGTATTAAGCCCGTTCTAATTAGCCGCTTAAGCCTTATTTACTCTAGATAGTAGCTATAAACGCCAGCCGTTCTAGGCAGCTGGCTATGTTTAAGCCTATGTTAATTAGATGATTCTATAGGATATTACCTTCTGTTAAGCTATAAGTCCTTATATACGCGCTCTGCTTATATTTAATCGTCCTTAGATCTAGGAGTGTCTTACAAAAGCGCCTATATTATTAAGCGACTGGATTAAAGCCGCCTTTAAACAGTAACACGTTAATATTAAAGACCTCCTCCTTACCGCACTTAGTAAAATCTACCTTAGCTATAATATCTGGACGTCTATAAATGGAATGTTACTACTTAGTATAGTAGCTTATTTTATTAACAAAGATGGTAAGCTTTAATTAGTGCTTTTAGGCCTTTTACAACTACAAGGATTGCATAATACTAAGAATATAACAGTGGCTTTAGCAACAGTAATTTAGGAGTATTAATTTAATTATAAGCTTGGCTGCTTAATGACTAATAACGCCAGCAATAATAACGACCTCTATAATTACCTCTTATAAAGCCTCTTGGTACCCAAAAAGGAACGGCTTTAGTGCGTTGGCTATATTATTAACCTTATCGTTAAGGCCCTAATATATAGCAAAGGCGTAAGCAAGCTCGAGTGCCTGCTAATTAGTGCGAGCGATTAAGCCAAATTCGACCTTATGCGGCAGAAAGGCTTTATTGGTAAAGTTTATAATATTGTTAAATATATTATGCGATCAACAGGACGCTGTAAGGACTTTACTAAGAATTAGCTTAAGGCCTGTATAGAGAATAAACTGTTTAATTACGCAGAGCTTCTGCTTATTAAGGACGGAGGCGTTTAGTGGAATTTAACCTACTTTATACTCTGCTATGCATTACTTCTTCGTAAGGCAATTAATAAATATCTACTGGCTTAAAGGAAGCTAGCCAACGATAGCTATAATTTATCGCAGGACGCACTTACTAATGACGATTAGCAGCAGGTAGAGCGGCTTATTAAAATTCTAAAGCCTTTTATATTAGCCACTAAGTGTATAAAAGGTAACGCCAATAGTCCTGGCGTTAAAGGCTTATATGGCGCTCTATGGGAGTCAATCACTAATATAAAACTCCTTTACTAAATCCTCCAGCGAACTTAGCAGAGCCTTAAAAATAAAAGCGACTCCTTCCTTAAATTAGGCGTTAATATAGCTCTCTAAAAAATTAATAAATATTTTAATAAAATAAAGGACAAAAGCCCTTACTACTTTGCTATAGTAATCCTCTATCTATTGCTTAAATAAGCCTACTTTCGCAATAAATGGAAACGGTAGCCTTAATAGTGGAAGTACGCCAAGCGGTGTATGGAAACTATATTTACTGACTTTATTAATAATTAAGAAGATAAGGAAGATAAGTAACTAGTTAAGCCGTGACGCAGGAAGGTTCCTTGTAAATCTAATAATAATTTAGCTAATGAATATGCGCAGTCGTTAGTTGTCAACGAAAGCCTTACTTCTTTATATAATTAAAAGCGGATTAAGCTCGCCAGTAAGCTTAATTGCTACTATGACGCAGGCCTTGAGTTTATTAAGATCCGTACCAATAATAGCGATAAGGTAAACAATGTTGTTCCTAACCCTCTCACCTAGTAGCTTAATATTAGTTAAGTCCTCTATCTAACGCTTGCCAAGATTGCTCTTAATATGTTCTTTATACTAGCTATAAGCTCTACATATAAACGAGTCTTTAGTTAAGCTAAAAAGATTATTACTAATAAGCGCAATTAACTGTTGGCCGACACTATTAAAGCGGATTAGTGCCAGAAATGGTGGCTAATTAAAGGCCTTTTATTAAGTAGTTTAATCGACTGCATTAATACTAATAGAGCGTTAACTATACCCTAGCTGACAAGCCTAAACGTTAATCTTACTGGCTATAAGCCAAATGCAGAGGCAGGAAAGCCGGCTTAGTAAGCTACATTTACTAAAGCTTCGTATTTAATTAAAATCTAACACTAAAGTAGAGCCTCCGGAGCCCTTACTACTTACTACCTTCCTATCTTTTTAGGCCTCTACGGGTGCACAGGATAATTTTGGCTACATTTAAACACTATATTGGGTAAATTAAGGTGGATTTTCAATCGGGCAATGTCAATATTTGTATATATAGAGGTGCTGCCAAAAATCTGAAATGAAACACCATTAAATCTATACTAATTGCCTAATTAGGAAAGCGAGCTGACAGCGGAACAGTCAGCGTACCTTATTTTGATGCAGCGGACAGCGAGCGACCTGGTTGGCCGTAGTCAGTCAGCGATAGGGCCTCAAAGCTCGCTGGAGACTGACTGTTGGACACACTGGAAAGCGATATCTATCGCGAAAGATCTGGCCACTGGTGCCCGCGCACCGACCTCTGATTCTACTGCCACAAAGGCAGTGCAGGCCGCTCTTCGCAGATTCGAGCATTCCAGTGCCACGCAACTGCTACGAATTATTATAGAGGCTCGCAAACGAAAAGCCCGTGGCAGCTCAGGAGCAAGACTCCCCTAGACGAGTTAATCTGCGCCTTGACAGCTTTTGAGGCCACGGATGCCCGAGATATCATCTATGGCGTGTTGGGACTCTCATACCCCATTGGTATACGTCCAGACTATACCAAGACTACCATAGAGGTATATGCAGACTTCATATGGCATTATATCGCTAAGGAACAGAGGATAGATATTATACTTCGTCGCTGGGCTGAAAGATGGGGATCGTCAGAACAACTCTCCTCATGGATGGGCTCAGTGGAATACTCCGAGCTAGATGCAGCAAAAACGAGGGGTGTCTTCGAGCATGGCTCAGCGCGTCGTTTCTGGGGTGCAGGGTATAGGGCCAGTGGAGATCTGTCGCCCTCTGTCCTATTCGATCTGAACGCCAAGCATGGTCCGACCTTATTTGCAGATATTCTGTTATTTCCTAGTTCTGCGCGCTGGAATTCTATGTCCCCCAAAATTATTAATGGACACGTGGCTCGCAGCTTTTTTGAACCTCCGGTGGGGTCTCTTCCTACTTCACCTAGCAAACACGCTAGCTATCTGTGGGAGACCATGTGTGCTGGTTGTGATGATAATGGTAACCCAGCAGACATGATTGAAGACGTCGTGCTGGTTGACGATGGCATCGAGTGTCTCTATGGTCCTCCCGTCGCTATTATTAAAGTGGGACTCTTATATCTAAACCTAAGCTTTTAAGTTGCTGTCTAAATGTAAGGCACTACTAGTAAGTGCCTTAAAAAGATATTCTTTAAAGTATATACCTAATCCTAATAATAATATATAAGTTAAGCTCTTCCTAAAAGCTCTTTAGCCTATATTATAGTTTCTAGATATTTTCTTTACTTTTATATAAAGACTATAAGTCCTAAACTTATTTAATATAGTATTTAAAATCTTTTTTTAGTATACTCTTAAATCTAGTACTAATACTATTATAATACTTAATATAATATAGACTTACTAATAACTTAATATAACTATAATATAACACCTTTTACTTATTATAAGGATAATTATAATATAATAAAACTAATTATATAAGGCTATAAATTTATATATTAAGCTTACTAGTTATCTTTAAGTTCTAATAAATATTATCTTATAACCCCTTTTAAAGTTTTAATCTTTAATAAAAAAAATAGAAGAGAATAAAATCTTATTTTATTAAAAAGAAAATAATCAGAAGTAAGAGAACCTTAAGAGATATAAGCGCTATTACTACCCTTACTAAATCTAAACAATATTTACCTATATTAAAAGAAATTCTTAGTTTTATATCCCTATCTATAGCGCCTTACTATTTATAATACTATAATAGTATAACTCTTTAACTAGAGAATATTTCCTTTTAGCCCTATTTTTATAGGGCCTAAAAATAAAGGGGAATAACCTACTATACAGAATATAGATAAGATCTTTAGGCTCTATTACTAGAGGTTTGAGTTTTATAAATCCCTCTTTTATAAGAAATAGCTTTATTAATTAGAATATATCTAGGTAAATATTATAGTTATTATATTTAATACTTAAACTATATTTATTAAACTTATTCCTCTTTAATTATATTTTTACTGGGATTTTATTAGGCGAAGTAACCTAGCTTAAATATTCTTCCTTAACTAGCGTTAATACTATAGGTAGGTTCCCTAAATAGACCTATTCTTAAAAGCTCTATAATACTATATATAAGAGCTTTTAGTAACTCTTTAGGCTTAGCTTTATAGCTTATATTACTTATTAACTTATAATCTAAAATTAGGACCTATTATTTAGCTTTAACTAACTTTTAGAGCTTATTATAAAATAAATAGCTAGAAAAGGGGTCCTCTAATATAATAAAATAAGATATATAATAGTTTTTTTTTAATTTATAAGTAGCTAAAGACTACTAGCAAGTTTATTTTTATTTTTATAGTTAGTCTCCTATATTTTACTAATATAGGTAATTTTATTAACGGAGATACTATAGTAAAGTAGTATTCTAACCTTATTAAAAATTAGATACTTTATCCTAGAAGATATATAAAATAGCTTAATTAGAGTTATTATTACTTTAAATAGGGTACTAATTTTCTTTAATCTACTAAAGTCTAAGACCTATAAAGGTAGTTTAGTAATAAACTTAAGAAACGATATAAAAGATATAAAGTTAATACTACCTATCTTTTTAGTATTTAAAACGGACTTCTAAATAATTCGTTTAGTTATATTAGTATAAGTATCCTCTAATAACCTTAATATATTAGGCTTAAAGCCTAATTTTTTTTAAGTTTATTACTAAACCTAATACGCTATAGACCCTATTAACCTATTTTATAAACTCTATTACCTAGTATTTATAAAAAAGCTAGGCTATTATTAGGCGCCTATATCCCTTAACTAAGTAGTACTATATATAAAGTATAAAGACTTATATTATATTATCCGTAATTTATACTCCTCTTAGTATAACCATATTTATAAATTTAAAGACTTAGGGTAGTATACTAGTAGATAACCTCTTTTATTCTTATAACGGACTTAATAAATAAAAAATATTAGATAAAAGTTAAAGTATTTAAAGAATTTATACCTATAAAGATCTCTATATACTCTACAATAGTCCTAAAATCTACTCTATTAGTTAATAGACTAAGTTATCCTAAAGAAACTAACTCTATTAAGGCTAAAAGCTTTAATTAATCCTATAGACACTAATAAGGATAAAAATTAAGTAAAAAATTATCCTAGTAGTAAATATATTATAGTCTAGGCTTATATCCCTATATTTTAGTATAAGCTTTTTTAAAATAGCTACTTCCTAGTATATCTAGCCTCTCTTAAAGTACTATAACTGGTATAGTTAAACTAAACTATTATATAGCTTAAAGATAAAAAGGTCTCCTTATTCTATAATAAGGCGATAAATACTCTCTCTTATTACCTATATAGTGTTATTAAGTATAACTATACTAGAGGCTAGGTCTAACTTATTTACTAAAATTACTTAGAAGTTAAATATAGTAATGTCTTTTAAACTAATCTTAAGGGTTTTAACCCTAATTTTATAAAGGTACCGTATAGCTTTTATTAACTATAATATTCTCTTCTTAAACTACTTAACGGTCTAAGTTAAAAGGGTATATATTTTTTCTATTAAGGGAGGTTAGGTATTTTTCTTAGCCCTATTACCGTAGTTAATATAAATCTAATTAATCTAGATAAGTTTAGAGATATCTAGACGCTATATATACTTTAGAGCCATTTTAAAACTAATAGTAATTAAAAGGTCCTAATTCCTAACTATTATCTTAGTCCTAAGTTTAGGATTACCCTATTAATAACATTTCTGTCAGGTGACGAAGTCACCTCGCCTATATGTATTGTTCCGCACAGCCGTGTCTGGCATCAAGCCAGTCACTCGCTTACCTTTTGTGGGTTTGTGTGGCTGAGTGGTGCGGAGCTTATCACCTCACAATTTCTTATAAAAGGGGAAAATGAGAGCGGCTATAGAGAGCTATACCTTTATTAAGTATCCCTTAGCTATATATTAGCCTATAAGCTAAATATTAAAAGCTTATTTACCCTATAAATAGATTTGCTAATAAGCAAGTTAGTAGTATATTATAGCTTTATAGCATAACCTTTTTAATAAATCTACGTTTTAAATAAGTTTTAAAAGTTAATTAATAATTATATTTTATTAACGTTTAGTAAATAAAAGTAAAAGCTCCTTTTTTGCTATTTACTAAATAGTAAATATATAGAGGTTATAAAAACCGTATTAATATATTTAAACGTAGCTTATCTAATAATAATTCGCCCTACTTATATTTTTTAGCTTCTTATAGTAGTAAGACCTATTATATAGCGTAACCGGGACTAGCTATATAAAAGTCTTATATTATTTATACGTTATAGATATAACCTGCTAGTTAGAGAAATAAGACTTAGTAAAGCTTACTAACTATTATAATAATTTATAAATAGGGCTAAGATAGGGTAGACATTAATATATTAATAAGCAGCGCTAAAAATTAATAATATAATAAATAAGAACGTAGGCCTAAGTTTAAAAAGTTAAGAGCCCTATACCAATCTCCTTTAAAATAGATATTTGGAAGCTATTATAAGGCTCTTAAAAGCTATATAAGAGGAAGCTACTAATAAATATATTAAAACCCTTTAAGGGCAAATCTAGATCTAGTAGGGTTTAATTTAGGCTAAATAAAAAAAAAATAATCTAGATAAGGCTAAGGGCTTTTTAGGGGCTACTTAGTATTTATTTAAGGAGGTATAGAAGACTTAAAGAGGCATCTATATAATAAATAGAAAAAGGATATAAACTAACTAGCTAAGGCCTTTAATAGTTTAGAACTCCGCTATAGACCTAACGCCTAATATTTAGACAATTAAGTTTATAAAGTAGATAACTTCTTTAAGATATTAATAATATAAGACGATACTAAAGAACGTATATAATAGATTATTAGCAAGATTAAAGACTAATTGCTAAATTAGATCGCGCTTAATTAACTTAATAAAGAGTAAATTACTATATAGCTATAACTATAGACCTTCCTAAAGGGTTAGACCTAAAATCTATATATTATATAATATAGTAACATAGAATCATTATAGAATAGTATATAGCTAGATTCAGGAACACCAAAATCGAGATCCGACCCATACTGTCCTATGGGGGTTCCTTTCCGTCTCATCCTGTCCGTACGGTTAAGCTGAGAGTGAGGATCTCGTCTGTTACTAATGCAGCGGCGTTACATCGTGGCTAGAGGACGCTTTCAAATGCGTCGTCCTTGACGCCGTTAGAACAGCAGAGTCTTCGCGGGTCTTAGCGTGCCAAGACTTAAAAACTACTATAGACAACTTATTAAGAACAGAGGAATGGTCTTAAAAACTACCCGACGTCTCTCTACCTAGACGACCAATCTAGGGCCACAAGCCAGCGCTTGCATTTGCTGGCGGAAGTAATAGGTCTAAGGGGACAATAGGGCACCTCTATACTTGTTCCGCTCTAAGACTGCTATAGTAGCGAGGGTATAGGAAGAATCTCAACACCGTTAACCATATTTAATAACGTTAATCCTCCCTTTTCACGTAGCGGCGTTAACCCTTCTCTAGGCGGCGACGTTAATCTAAAACGGACTAAGAAAGAGCTAGGGCAACCTCTCTAGGTAGTAACATTAATCTAAAACGGACTAAGAAAGAGCTAGGATAAACTTATATAGGTAGGCTAAAACGGACTTAAATGTAGGTGTTAGTTAAAATAGGAGGACAGTAAGTTTAGTTAGTAGGCGTACGGGATAATAGCTACGCGGCGCCGAGTTATTATAGGCCCACGCCTGCAAGACACGGTTGGCCTATTATTATAAGAGCGTTATAGGTAACGCGAAGTAGCTAGTAACGGCTATAGGGCGTAGTATATAATAGCAGCGATAGACGACTCTAGGAACCTTACCCCTTTACTAGGCTTTAACCCCTAGTAGACCTATCTTAAAGGAAGGATTAACACCTTATTAATGACACTGTCTATATAGCCCAAAAGGACGGATATATATATTAGTCTATCTAGGCAGGAGTAGGCTATAGGGATAGGCTTATAGAGTAAATTAGGTGCACATGGGCAGGAACTAGTTTAGCTAGCTGGCTACTATAGAAGCGTTTACGTAGAAAACCGTAGTAGGGAACTAGGCAAGCAGTTTAGGCAAACTTACTATATATATAACTCTTATAGCTCTGCAATATATATATATCCTAGCCGGCCTAGAATAAAGCCACTAATGCGGCCTACTAGACGGGATAAGCTTAAGAGGATAGCGGCTGCTATCTTAGGGACAAATATACGGCTAATAAACTTATCTAAAGCGTAGTATAAGAGAAGTAAAAGGGCTGGGGTATAAAAGGCGTTTAAGGAGCGGTGGAAAAGGGAATAGGAAAAGTACTAGAGCACGCTTACCTACTATATAACGGCCTAGGCCGAGCTATAAAATAAGGAAGTCTTTAAACACTACATAAGGCTTATAAAGGTAGAGAGCACAATTAATATACTACTTAGAACTAAGTATATAGGGCTTAATAGATACCTCTACCACTAAAAAGTACTAAAGTACCCAACTCTGGCCTACCTATGCGGCTATAGCTAACAATTAATAATATACGTAGTGGTATTCTGCCCTAGGCACGCTGCTAGCTAGGCGGAAATATATTACTATATTAGAATATCTTTATATAAAGAGCTTCTAACTAAGCTAAAGGCTACTAAGATAGTTGCGGACTAGTTTATATAGATAAACCTCTTACTATACCTTTTATTTACTAGAGAGCTAGCTAGGGTAAAGAGAGGAGGTTAGGAAGTACGTTAAGAGGCGGAGGATAAATACTATAGGGATAGTAAAATATAGTAGAATTTTGCAGATAGTAACCTAGT
>Ga0307515_10003558_pt1 | contig 32730 bp, 31 predicted proteins | sample 17_EM_MG_FD_194513 | JGI IMG/M metagenome (GOLD analysis project Ga0307515, IMG submission 194513) | Populus trichocarpa ectomycorrhiza microbial communities from riparian zone in the Pacific Northwest, United States - 17_EM | ecosystem: Host-associated > Plants > Roots > Unclassified | place... | reverse complement strand
TAGTTTTAAAACTTGATTCGGGGGTTAACTCGGGGCAATGCCTGGGTCACATATAATATTTAATTATTTTCTTTTTAAATATATAAATTTGACAACAATACATATTAAGGATAAAATAGATTTTTTTTTTCACGTTTTATTTTATCTTATCTGTCATAACAAAATAAAATATGGAAATAATCATTTTATCTTACACTTCTATATTAAATACACTTTTATATCTATTTTTTTTATATATTGTTTCCCGGTCTCTATTTTTTTTTCTCTCGAAAGCTACGAGGTTGCAAAGAATATTTTTTTTTTTTTTAGTTTAACGTGGGTGTCTAGGCCAACTTGCGCGCACATCGACTAATGCCACGGGCCCTGAAGTTAACGACCATGTAAGCCTCTAGTGGCTATCATATGAGCAACCACAGGGCTCGAACCTGAGACCACAGAGGGAGCAAACCTCTTGGTCCCAAACTCTTACCACTGGACCACCACCTAGATGGTTTGCAAATAATAATTTTGTTAGAGTTAAAAGAGGAGGGATGAAACAAAATACGTGCCTTAAGTTTCGACTATTATGTCTTTATTTTATCATGAATTGCCTTTTACATTAGGATAAAAATTCCTTTTGTTTTCTCTTTGTCCTTTACTGATAGTTAATTTGGGTGTTCATATTTTTCTCTCGAAGACTATATGAATCCTTCGATAATTTGATAACGACTTGCTCATGATATAGATCATACAAAATCCAGAACAACAAGGAGAAAAAGTTATTGTATTTGATTAGTATTCTATGATAAAAAAAAAATAAAAAATTAGACATAAAATAGATATGTTTTATAATAGTTTTAGAGTAATTTTTTGTCATTTCAAAATAAAAAGTTTATAAAAATATGTTTCTTCTATTTTTATCTCGAGATAATAATTAAATGTTATCTTATAAATATATCCGTGATAAGGTCTATAATTTTTTCAATGAAAATCCCAGATAGACCCTTTTTATGTGTTTGATATTATGGTGTATAGTACTTTTCAATTAAAAATACATTGAAATGATTTTTTTTTTATTTTTAACATTAATATATCAAAACCATCAAAATAAAACTTAAAAAAACATAAATTTAATGTATTTCAAATAAAAAATAATTTAAAAAGCATGAATAAAAACGATACAAAACAAGAACATAGATGATATTAAACTTTTAAATGTTGAAAAATCATTCCATACATCTAAGATAATGCTTGGCCTTATCATATTTATGCATGATCATCTACTCCTAATTAATTATGTTTTGCCGTATTACAAAGGAAACATTATAGCCTCCCATTTATAAAAATAAAAAAATAAAAAATTCTCTAACCTAATTATCATATTTCATGGAAAGCTTCCCATGGGTCATGCGGATCCATGCCCACGCCCTTTAATTCAGGAATGAGAAGGTCTCAAGTAAGGTCAAGTCTCTAGAATTCAGAATCGAGTAAATTTTTATTTTTATAATATTTTTCATATTTATTCAATAATTTTATTAATGTATATATAATTATAGAAAATATAAAAAAATAATATAAATAGTGGGGAGGTAATTTAACATCCAAACTTTAGTTTTTTAGTACAAACAATGTAATGCATAATATTTTTTAATTAAAAATTTATTAAAATAGTATTTTTTTAATTTTTTTACTTTGACATATTAAAATAATAAATAAAAAAAATATAAAAAACACTTTAAAAATAATTTTAAAAACATTTTAAAAAATAGAACATTGCCAAACAATTTCTGGTGCTTACCTTTTACATGGATGCTACGTTACTGGGCTTTAATGTTTCATCTCAAACTTTTTACCGGGCTGTAATTGGGCCTGTGTCCCAGAAACCCGCTATTGTTTTTTTTTTTTTTTTTAATAAAAAGGAAATGAGAAAGACGAATACACCACAACTTCACAAGAAAAAATCAAAATAGGAAACTTCCCAACAAAAAAATAAATTGGAAGATGCCGTGCTTGTCACCAAAACCCAAGGCTAAAATAGGCCCTTTGTCCCCTTGCACACTATTTGACTCTTTGACTTTTTGCATAAATACTTTGCTTGTACATCTCATCTCCGAGCATCAAGTCTAAGACACAGTAAAGGGCAAAATAAAAATAAAAATAAAAATAAATAAATTTAAATTTTGAAAGTAAATTTATGAAAATAATACTAATTAAAATAGGAAAACAGACAAATAAATCATTCAAATCTCTCTTTTATTTCCCCCACTAAATACAATATATCCTCGAATTCCCAAGAAACCACGCACCCTCAAAAGCATTAATAGTCAACAGCAGACAATCAGGAAGGAGGGTATTATGGTCATTTGGTGAGAACAAACAAGGGCGGTTTGGGTATAAGGTGGAGAATAAAAAAGGGGCAAAGATAGAGATAGGGCTTTCGTGGCGTTGATCTAAAGTTTGTTCTTTAAAGCAAGACATTGGCTCTCTTCCTTCCTTCCTAGACAGAAATATCTCTAAAAAATTCTCTCTACTCATCGGAGTTTCGTCGATCGGAATCCGGCGAAGGTTACTTAAAATACTCGAAGAATTGAATATTTCTGAAGACCTTTCTGATCGGACTGTCTTCTATGTTCTGTTGATAATATTATCATTAGCTTCAAAGACTGGAGGAGGAGGCGGCGGCGATTGTGAATATTATTAAAGGAATAGAAAAACAATATCTATAAGACAAAAAAGGTATTATTTTGATTAGTTTATACGATTTGTTTGTTTTCTTGGAATTACTGGAGATATAGATTTCTATGGTTTTTGTGTGTCGACGAGAAGAGAAGACGAAAAGCTTAGATCAGGAGGAGAAGTCAGATCCACTCTCTGCAGAGCAAGATTTTTGAAGTTAGGGTTTTCTTTGTTGCAGTGAGATTTGGAATCTGCTTCTTTTTTCGGGGATGGGTTCTTCTGTTCCAGTTGATTTGTTGTCTCGGATCTGTAATTTCTGAATACCCATCTGCTTACCATCTACTTGTTTTTGAGCAAATCCATCCATCGCAGGCAGTGAATATATGGGTTTTCTTCTCTGCTTTTGATTGAGATTAGAAGATGGCTTCTTCTTTAATTGGTGTTCTGGATGATCTTTGGACCAGACACAATTAGTGTCTCTAGCAACTAGATTTGCTGTCTTGTTTTGTTGTTCAAACAACTATTTATTTGCAAGTTGGTGGCCTTAGGTTTTAGAAACAATAGTGATGAACTCTATCTCTACTACGTCTCATGTTCTGTTAATGACATACAAAGAAGACCTGCAGCAAAGCTATATAGAATCTGAGCCGAGGGAGTCTTTGCAGTCCTTCAATTATGTTTAACATAATCTCCTTGAAGATCTTGTTATCAGCTCTGAACTATATGACAATGTGCTGAAATAGCTGTTCTGATGCTGCTCTGATTCGTGTAGAAATCCATTTTGGTTGAGTTGCTGATGTTATTTCCCTTGTTTTGCAGGTAGGAACGGCAGCAGCACGTTAGAGGTTTAGATCCGAGGAAATTTCTTCTGTCAAGATTGGGGGAGTCAAAGTAAGTTCTGGGATTTTCTAATGTTTCCACATTTGTATGAAGTTTTGATTGTTACATGGATGGTGTTAATGCAAGAAGAACACTAATTATGAAAAAGAAGTGATTTGTCATTGTAAATTGATAATTATGTGTTATTTGTGGCTAGATTTTTACAGATTTGGTAGGGGTCTCTGTGTGAGATTCATATTAGTCTTTATTTAACTGACAGATTTGTATTTATTTTTTCAGACTAAATCCTGTACCACTCCTGTGGTCAGTAGAAAGCAAGGAGCAACAGCGTCCTGCAAGACTTTGAGTGGCGGGCCATCAGTTGATGGGCAAGGAATTAGTGGATCTGGGAGCATGATGAGTGCAGTAGGTCTAGAACTTACTAATTTTATAAATCCTGATTTGACCTGGAAGACAGTTACAAAAGGCTACCGGAGTGCCTCCAGGCGTAAACCAGTTGTGAGAAGCTTTACTGTTGAGACAAAGCTATCAGATGAGAGTGCCAGAAATGCGGATGATATGACAGTTTCAGATACCGAGAAGGTTAACTTTACACTACTTTCTTCTTTGATCTTTGATCTTGCGTTTCATTGTTCTTGATCGTGATTAGCACCTCCATGCTATGTGAGGATTTTAACATTAGCTTGTCTCTGTTGCAGCATGGTGTGGCTGTTCTTGGACGTCGCTTCAGTGGAAAAAATGAGAAAATTGAGCATGTACCCATTAAAAAAAGAAGATTCACAGCCCAGGGTCCTTCAAAACCTTCTCATACCACATCTCCACACCTTGAAGTGGTTCTACCTAATTCAAGTGGAAAACGACGACGTAGAGCAACTGATGTGACTGTTCCAACTAAGCTCAGTCTGAAGACTTCAGAGTTTAATTATAAGTTTGATTACAGTGACGACTTCTCAGGTATCGAGATACTTGCTGCTGTTGCTTGCGACAACAGTATGATTAATGATGCTGCTTGTGTTGAAGAAAGTTCAATAATGGAAGAATCAACACGAGAAGGGGTGGGCTCATCTTCCTCTGCAGTTCCGATCAAAGAAACTGCTGCATCCCCAAAAGATATGGCACATGAAGATAAAACAGAGGCTTTCTCTCTTCAAAATAATGAAGTTACAGTGTTGCCTTGTGTTGAAGAAAGTTCAATAATGGAAGAATCAACACGAGAAGGAGTGAGCTCATCTTCCTCTGCAGTTCCGATCAAAGAAACTGCTGCATCCCCAAAAGATATGGCACATGAAGATAAAACAGAGGCTTTCTCTCTTCAAAATAATGAAGTTACAGTGTTGCCTTGTGTTGAAGAAAGTTCAATAATGGAAGAATCAACACGAGAAGGAGTGGGCTCATCTTCCTCTGCAGTTCCGATCAAAGAAACTGCTGCATCCCCAAAAGATATGGCACATGAAGATAAAACAGAGGCTTTATCTCTTCAAAATAATGAAGTTACAGTGTTGCATACATCTGCTGGAACCGAGGAAGGCGGAACAGGAGAAAGATCTCTATTGTCACGGGATGAAATGTTGAATTTGGACTTGAATGTTGCCTGGGAGCAACCTTGTGATACTTTGAGCTTTGATCCAAGTGAAAATGATTTACAGATTTGCAAGGCTAAACCTGAAGCCTTAGAACAACACATCCCTCCTGATAGAGTGGTTTCATCTGATTTACATCGGGATAATACACCTGTTGATTTGATAGGCTTGTCTCTTGGGACTTGTGAATCAAATAGAGAGGAACATCCATCTGAAGCATGTTCTCTCCATGATGGAAATCATGAAGAGCTCTTTCCATCTCCAACTGGTAATGCTCTGGAACCCTCCATATGTGATGTTGCCATTGCAAAATCTTCCAGTCAGATTGTTGAGGGGGAAGAATCCCTAGATCATCCACCATGCAATACACTTCCTAGCCTTACCCTCAAGCAGTGTTCAGAAACATGTTCATCAGATGACCAAATGGGAAAAGCTTTGCGTACGGAATGCATGCAAGTTGAGTCGATTAACATTTCTTCACACCATCTACCAAACTTAGAGAGAGTTACTTGCGAGATTGACCTCTCAATTTCAAATGATAATGGAGAGAATTCTCAGATAGCATCATGTACACATGAAGATGGGAAGTCAATTCAAAATACGAGTAGCTTGGAAAACTTCCCACCAATAGGACCTGCTTGGCTTGGAATTGAAGCTGGAAGTTGCGAAGAAGAATCAGGTGGCTGCCATTGTTTGCCTAATAGTGGAGATATTTTTGCATCCAGTCCGTCTGCTGAGAAAGGCCAACCTGTAATTGAAGTGGATGCTAGAGGAGCCAATGAAGCTTCTGCCGCCAATAAAGCTGAAGTTCATTCTCCGGTGCAAGCTGGGTCTGAGGAACTGATGCAGAAGTCTTCTGCAGATTCAACTGTTACTCCCGGAGATGCATGTGGAGCACATGGTAATGGTCTTACAAGTGTTTCAGCTAATGTCAATATGGAAGATCTGGAAGATAGTTTTGAATCAGATGTTTATCAAGCTGATAAGGTCATAGTTGGCACTGAAAATGATTTAGAACTTCAGGCTGGTTATGATTCTCAGTTTGAGGATGGGGAGTTGAGGGAATCTGATGCACGCTTCTACTGGGATGAAAATGGAGAGGATGGGGAAGTCGAGCATGTTGACTATGGGTCTGAATGTGATGAAGAAAGACTTTGTGGCATGGATAATGAGAAAGAAATGAAAGTTGAGAGAGGTTCCAGTTCAGGATCTGATGATGCTAGTCGAAAAATTGAACATGGGATGGGGGATTCTCTGAGAGATGACTCAGTTAGTCCAAAGACAAGAACTTCTGATGTCACTACTGACAAGGATTTCCTGTCTGGGGTTGTTGGATCAAGGACATCAAATAGAGATTTCCTGTCAAGCATTGAGGAGTCCAGTTCCATATTTAGGAAGGATCCTACACTTAGGAGCAGGTAAATTACATATTATCAGTTCTATTTCTTTTAATTTTTTTCTTCGGAAATTGCAATGTTTTAGTTGCTAATTTGCACTTGTTCTCATATTTCAGAGCCGGGAATATTTATAATTTATATCCTCGAGATGAAAGGGATGCAGGCTCCCATAAATTCATGGGAAGGGACAGGGCTGTTCCTCAAATGCGTGGCAGAAGTCCTGGAGGCCATCGCTTTGTCAACCATGCAACAGGCTACTGTGACTCAGAGCGGCGATATTTATCTAATTATCGTGGCAATTACACTTCTGGACATCCTAGAACAAGAGGTGGATTTGATAGCCGCAGATATATAATATCTTCAGACCATACCGATTCTGAAGGAGTAGGTTTTGCAGGATCTGACAATCGTGCTCGCAGGCGATTTGTTAATCCTTCTTCCACTGGTGCATATGAACGGATTGTCAGGAGGAGATCACCTACCAGCAGAGATGATTCATACCGTGTGCATACAGGAGCATTACCTGTGAGAGATGGTAGTCCAATCAGGAGTGGATTTAGAAGATTTCCACGAGAGGTTGCAAGAGGAGGCTTGAGAGAGGAATACCACAGGCCAATGCCAGAGGACAAGATTGAATATTCTAATCGCTTTGCACCACGGATGCTTAGGAGAGAGAGAAGCATTTCTCCCCTATGCAGAGGACAACCTCGCCATCCCTTCACTCATAAGAAATCTCGGTCAAGATCCAGAAGTCGCTCTCCATCTTCATATTTACCAAGGGTCAGAAATGAGGTTTCAAGACTTCGTAGTAGGTCTCCAGATTTTAGGACCGATGCTAGGATGGATAGAGTGAGGTTGCCATTTCAGAAGCGTTTTCCAGCTGATTTTGAAGGGGATTTTATACCCACAAGAAGAAATCACTTTACACAGCATAACCCCAGATGGTTTGATGATCGAAATGGTGGTTTAGATAGTTTCCGGGGAAGAAAATCACCTGTGAATATGTTCCGTCCAAATCAACGATTTGATTCGGTGCGTACCATCCGGAGATTGGATTCAGAGGATCAGTTCAGACCGATGATGCGATCCAGAAAATTTAACGATATGGGGAGTGCCAGCAGGGGAGGTGAATTTGATGGCAGTGATGATGACAGGAGAAAGCATAACAGATATGATATGGCTCAGCGAGTTAGACAATATGATACAGATAGTCTGCGGCGGTTCCGGTTTAATGCAGAAGATTCATTGGTGGCTAATAATGATACTCCTAACTGTGATGAAGGAAATAGAATAACTGACAGAAGGCCTGGAGGGGCGCATAGGAGGGATGGTGAAGAGTAGTTTATTTGAGAGATCACCCAGAAGAGTAGAGCCTTCGCCTTAGGTTAATCTGCTGATAGATAGTTCCTTTTCCCCCTTTTGTTTTTATCGTTCAAACATTTAAGTTTTGGGCAGGAAGCATCTCAATTCCATCGTTTTTTTCTTGCTGGTGGTGCTTGTGTGATTTTCCTTGGCAAGATCTGCTTCTCAAGTCATTTATTTTTTCCCCCTTTCATAGGAGTTAGATTTTGCATATCTTACATATCTTTTTTCCTTTCCATGATGTTTATTTTCCCACCTTTTACCTATCCATAAGCCAACTCTGGCTATTTGTAAGCTCGGTTTTGAGGTCATTAAGGGTATAATGATCAACGGAAAATCAGAAGTGGTTTTTAGTTTTCCTTTGCTGATTATCTACAATCTTTTTTGTCTCCCTCTTACCATGCCACTGGCCAACTTCTGCTACCGATTATTGTATGTATACAAGGCTAGTAGGAAAAGGAAGCTCAAATCCCTTTCTTTTTTCTTGCTTTTAATGGTGGTGGGGATTTAAGCTCTAGACAAGTCCACTGTTTCTTGCTTTTGCCAGAGGGAAACAACTGGATTAGAGGCGCATCTGTCGTGGAAAATGACAGGCCGCAATGTTTGATTGTCTTGGTCTGATTCAAATAACTTGAATTCAAAGTCATAGAAAGACAACTTGGCTTTGAAATTCTGCATATGCTCCTCCTTGTGTTTTCCTTTTCCTTCCGTTTATTCTTGTGTGTTTCTGGAGAGCCAAGTTGATGCTCATCTTCTTCTTTCAAATTTGTGATCAACATCCAAGAAGAAGCATAGACTTGCTGTAAAGATAAATACCAGTTACAAAACTTCAGGTCACTGGCCGACTTGTAGGTTGGTGGGTTCGCCTATTTTATTATCATTTTTTTTCATCACAACAATGTTCTGATGAATAAAGTCGGTTCAAAGTGGAACTCAATTCAGGCCATACTCTGGGTCTCGGTTGGTTATTAGACGATTAACTAGATCAAGTCGAGTTTTATAACTAGTAATTCTCTATAACTAGTAATTCTCTAAAAAGTAGAGTAATAAATTAAAATTTCCTGTTCACATGCAATATTTTAAGATGTTATTCACAATTATTTTCATTATTTTTCAAATTAAAAAGCATGAGTAAAACATTTTTTTATATATAAATATACTCTTTCACCAATATAAAATATTAAAATTATTTTTTATATATTCATATTTAATTAGTGCCATAAATTTAATTTTTATAATTTTTATAATGTAAAGATTTTGTTTTTGGTTAACAATAAAAATTTTCTATTGTAATTTTTAATTTAAATAAAATAAAATAAATATTTTACGATCACAAATATAAAATATTAAAAAGTACTATAATTTTTTAATGAAAAATAGTTGTAATTTTGATATAATATTTTTTTGATTGAAAAAATTCATTTTGATTTTTAATAAATAAACATATTTTTTCTGTCAACAAAGTTTATGTTGTTTTTGCTTCAGCAGTTTCTGAGCTAAGCTGAGTCATGGCCTCATATACATGCTTGATTCTTTTAAGAATTCAAAATGAAATGAAAATTCATGTTTGTTTTCTTTTCAATGCCCTTCATCTTGCTATTATTATATCTCAAAAAAAATTAGAATGTGAAATTCAATTTGAAAATGAAATGATAATTATATTCTTATTTTAAATTTGATTTTTAAATTTAGAACGAACCATAATGATCAAAACTTGTACTACTTGTTATAAAACCCAACATAGTGAGTTAATTGTCGGCTTGGCTCGGGTCTAGTTTAAACTTTAAAGTAGAATCAAGTATAAAGTAAACCGGTCAAACTTAGTTAATTGATATGTCAATTTATAATCTAATTGACTTGGTAAAAAATTGAGTGAGATTCAATTTGATTTTTTTTTCTATAATATTTTTATTTCAATATATATCTTTGTTTAAAAATCTTGGAAAAATATTGTTTTAGATTAAGATCTTGTTTGAAGGCTATGATTGAACTTATTTCTCATTCAATTTTGATTTTTTTACATCTTTTTGGATCGTTTAATATACTAATATAAAAAATAAATTTTTAAATAATAAAATAAATATTATTTTAATATATTTCAAAACAAAAAAAATTTTCAACAACTATCTCTCCTAAACATGCTATACTGCGTAACCGGTAACCTGAGTCTTTGGTCGCGTCATGGCCGGAGTATTATAACCATGCTTGTACTCGTCGCTTTTATAAAACTAATGCAAGTAGAGATGTTGAGGACTGCAATGAACACTCAAAGGACTTCTGGAATTTACAAATTTTTCGAACCAAACTGCTACATTCTAACATGTCTTGTTCTAAATCACCAGCTGAAGCTGATAGACTCAAAATGAAGATTATCTGCTGAAAAAGATGAACAAATTGCTGCCACTTCTTGCCTCATCGTCCTTGGCCCGCTAACATAAACTCCTACCTTTTCTTCCTTGTACTCTGATAATATTTCTGCAAGAATCAAGAATCCAAAAATTTATATCAAAAGGAAATGAGATTTACATATAAACAAGTCAGTACGTAAGAAGTTTATAAATTCACTCATGGGAGGAAAGTATTGCATACTTTTCAGATTTGGCCTTTGACCTAGATGCACTGTGGTGGCTTGGCGAAGAGATTGGTGAGGAAGGCTTTCCAGTTCTGTTTCGTACACCAATGAAGTGGGTGATAGTGCCGGTGTTGACATATCCGTGGTTCGAATCTGGCTTGTTTCCTTAGCATTCTCTCTTTTGTTCCACAGAAAAGCTGCAGAGGCAGCTATTGTTATGGCTATACACACAAATAACATGTTGAAAGCTGAACTTGCTGGGACAGGATACTTCATGTTGGTATTGTGGTCGATTGGGTATATGTAGAATCGTGTGAGAAGGCCAATCAAGATAAGGAAAATGATGAAAGAAGATGAGATTATCGCCCCGAGCCACAGCCAGCTGTCAGGTCCTAACACTGCAGAAACTGGTCTATCTGATGGATTAGGCCTGAACAATATTGTTCTGATAGAATTCTGGCTCTCTGTTTTTGACTCTGTCTCTCGGGTTATGTAGGCTTCAATTTGTAGATGTAACCGAGATAGGTCAAGAGTGGTGCCAGAAACTGGGAGAAGAAGGTCAAGCATGGTGAGATCGACATATTTCTTGAAAGCACATATGAGGTGAATCCTTGGAGTCTTGCTGCTTGTTGTGCTGGATTTAAAGATGATCTCGCGGATGATGGAGATGAAAGGAGTTATGCCGCTTCCACCACTCACCAGTACTAGCCTCTCATACCTGGGACAATTTCTCTATGTTAGTTTAGCTGCCACAAAAATTTAAATCTTGATATACAGATTCTGCTAACATTTGTTTACCTCGTAAAATTGGTTGAAGGAGGTCCATAGGGTCCTTCGATGGCGACCTCAAGTCGGTTAGTAGGAGAAGGGGAGGACAAAATCTGATACAACTTATGAGACCAACTTCCTTCGCGTTTGATGACAATACTTAGCTTATCAGAATCCATATTGCTGTTGGAGGTAACAGTAAAGGGATGCCATTGTATCCTGGAAATGCTAGGCACATTTATAAACGCAATGCTTGTTGGTGCATAGCTCAACCCTGGCACAACAATGAACAAAAGAGTGTCAAAAACATATCTCGAGAGTGGAAAATTTGATTGCAAAACCTTTCAGTAACATCTAGTTACAAAATCTTGAGTTCACCTGAACTCTTGGAGAAGTTCAACTCTACTGTTTCGCAAGGTAAAATGCGTGCTGCGACAGAGCGAACTTTTTGCTGAGATTGTAAGGATCTCAAATATCGATCGATCAAGAAGAGGTAGAAACCAGGAAGAATGAGGCAAGATTCAGCAAAACCAACATGGAAAACATAGAAGATAACAAAGACAATGTAGAGATGATGACTATAGTAGAAGAGCTCGAAAAGCTTTCGCCTTATGCGTCCCAAACTGGTCGCCCACATCACCAATCCAGCAAGCAAAGCTATTTCTCCAGCCACATTGGCAACCACGAACTTGTCCCATTTGAGCATCTGCCACATTCAGCACAGACATGGCCCATAGCTTCAGTAGCTAGCACTAAACCAACACACAGTGACTAAAGTTAGCAGATTCCATAGAACATTACCTGTGAAATTTGATGTGTATGGGACCAATAAGTGATGTAGCTTAGACCATGAGCTGTGAAGATGACCATAGTAATATTCCCTAGCCATATATGGTACTTGATGCTTGCCTCTGAGGTCAGGCCAACAAACTGCAAAATTGAAGACCCTCTAGTCACTGGAAAGAAGAGAAAGGCCAGGCAGGTGTTCCCTGCAAGCCCTAGACCTAGAGCTGCACTTCGCAACTTAACTTCCCACCTGCCAAAAAGCTCCATAAATCAATAACCCTTTAAACACCAATCAATCCTTTTGCTCTGAGATTAAGCTGAGAAGGAGATAAGGCTAGGCTTACACTTGAAATTTTTCTTGAGCAGCTTCCAGGGCAGCAAATGCAAACATATTATGCGTATAAGAATACATGGACCAAACCAGCAATGCAACAAACATGGCCAGAAATGTTAGCTCTGTCCAAGAAACAATCCCCAGTGGACCTTTCGTTATCACCGGCCGTTTCAACAAGATAATCCGAGAAATGAACCTGATATTTCAAGAAAAACATTGATTCATTGGTCAATAATTTATCTTCCTTAAACATTGATTATTTATTAATATATACCATCATGCATCTTATATTAATGTCACACTTATTTCTCCGTCATGCATGCATGTATTTCCTCGAGAAAAAAACTTTGGAATCAACTCCGTCATGCATGTATTTCCTCGAGAAAAAAACTTTGGAATCAACTAGGGACCTCATTTTGGTTTGAGAAGTTCATACTTCTAATGTTCATACTCATAATCTCCGGCGAGAAACCTATCATTGGACTACATTTGTGTGCTTGTTTGCTCAAAATTTGATTTTTTATTGTTTAAAATTAATTTTAGTGTTTTTGGATTATTTTGATGTACTGATATCAAAAATAAATTTTAAAAAATTAAAAAAATATTGTTTTATTACATTTTCTAGCAAAAAAAAAAAAAAACTTTAAAATATAATTTTTACCATACTTACAAACAGGCTCTACAAGCTCCTCCAACGAATTTTAAGTGCTCCAAGGATACCTATTAGCCTTTCCCTTCATATAAGCTTTTCCACAATCAACGATACTCAACTTTGTATATAATTATTTACCTGGTGCTATGATCATGATCATACTTCTTCTCCAGATGAAGGTACAAGGAGCCAATGGTAGCAATGAAGAGGATAGGAAATGCATAAATCAGTGTGGTTGTGCCTATATATCACAGAAACAGCAACAACACAACATGAGCATAAAATTCCTCTCCTTTTCTTAAAATAAGAAAACTAAAAAACCTGACATAACATACCTTGTTCTCCAAGATAAGTGGAACTTGTTTTTTTCAGAACATCAGGCCACCAATGCAAGTAAAAGGTATTAGTAGACTTCATAGACCAAATCATCATGTATCCCAGAAAAACCACCATTGACAAAAAGGTCATCACCGCTGCAACCAGCTTCATTGCTGCACCAGAAGGTCCAGAACCCATCTCTTGCTCTCTATCTTGTAGCACTACGTCTGGCCTTTATGAGTTTATAGTTAACTCCACCCTATCATACATACATATATATATATACAGAGAGAGAGAGAGAGAAAGACAGATTAAAGAACAGTAATTACTATATTTTATTTGAAATCTTTTTGATGTAAACTAACTAGCTACTAGTGAAAAGTCATTGTTCATGCATGTCTCAAGAGACATACAACCCAATGATCAAATTCAATTAATTTTCTTTGTAAACAAAATCCTTATTCATGTATTTTACCAAATTAGTTCTTGCTCATATGAGTGTGACGGTCCAAATCTTTCAATAACTATACATATATTTATATTTAAGTGACTTGTACAAGAAAATTATTTTGCTTTACGTATAGATACAGTAAATGCTACATGGAAAAAGAGGGTTTTGCAAGACGAATTATGTGTCAATTATAGAATAAAAAAAGGGTGAAAAGTATTGGGATCCGTGACCAAAAAAGTTGACTTATCTGGGAGATAAGGCAAGAGGTGCTCAAGTATGATCACTTTTGGCCACCATTGTTGTTTTGTTTTTTACAAAGCAGTGGTCATAAGCAAGACCAGCTGCTTGGCCTGCAATCATTTGTTTGTTTCATTTTCTTTTCTCACTTGACATATCCAAGATTTCGTCCAATTCTTTTTGCATTTATGATTAAATCCCTTTTTTGGAAAGCATATATATATATATATATATATATTAAGAAATTAATTATAGAATTATTATATGTCCCTGATAATTAATGAGCTTTAATATATATTTTAGAAAAATATACGAGTTGGGTTTTTTTTTACCAAAAAACGATTATTCTGAAACAAACAAAAATATAAAAAAAGAAAGTATTTGATTTGCGAAATATTGATTTTTCTCTTGGTTTTAGGAATAATTAAGTAATTCTTTTACAGCTATATTAATTATGCATCAACATTGACGAGTCTATATTATAATCATACTGATATATTTCCATTAATTATTTGCAAATCTTCAAAGAAACTGTCGAATTTTTTTTTTATCGAATGTTTAAAGAACTTGGTACAAAACAGCTAGACCTCCACCAACTTTTGTTATCTTAAAGACCTGGAAATTGACAGTCTGCAAGATCCCAAGTTCATCTCTTGCTAAATATAAATAATTCTATGGAGCCATCGAGCTTGGATCTATAAAACTCATGAATTAATCCTGATATACTCACAGGAAATTCTTTGTCGAGAATCTGTACATTCAAAAAAAGATTTGGTGTCTTAAATCATGCCTCCAACAAGGCGTCAACCTTAGGTATATATCTTCATCTAATCATTCTCTTGAAGGCATTAATTAAAAATTAATTAACATCCTCTAATTTTAATCGATGCCAGCACTTGCTCAATCCAATTTTATTTAATTTTTATTGATTTAGGACCGTCTAAATGGTATCTCAAGCAACAACGATATTATCTTCGAAGTAGATTTTGGATTCTTTGCATGTGTCAATTAGTTATTCGTCCATGAAAGAAAATATTTTTATAATTTGTCATTATCAGTACTTAACTTGCACCGTGCATGTCAAAGAAAAAACATTTCCCCCCTGCATGTTCAGATACGATGATGACAACAACGACTATTTTCATGTCGGAGCGAAACCTTCTTATAACACTTAAATTGTAATTACTAATACTTATTTAATAATATACATAATCATATTAAAAATAATAAAAATTTATTCAGAGTTTATTTTTTCTTTCTCTTTCTTGTAATATCTATCTCTAGAGTATATTGACCGTTATTATAACTTGAACGTAATAAAAGCAGCAAAACCATGAAATAATTATTATTGGAGTTTTGCTCTTTCTATGATCTTATGTTCGAATCCTATGGTTACTAATATGATGTCAATTGAAGATTTACATAGTCGTTAACTTCAGGATCCGTGAAATTAATCAAGGTACACACAAGCTGACCCGAACACCCATATTAATAATAATAAAAAAATAACATATTATAATGAAAACTAAACATATTTACCATGTCCAAGAAACAGGAAAATAGCATATGAGAACGAATGCTAAGAAACCCTACTAAGAAGTAAAAAATAAAAATTAGCAACAACATGATATAATTAATGACACAATTTTATTTCATCGTTTCTCTTTTTCCAAAAAAAACAAAACATTTTCATGGTACGGACCTTAATGGTTATATTAACATTAACCACGATTTTCATGATATAATTAATTAAGACGAACTTAATAGAAGATATAATAGTAATTAAGGTGTCATTAATTATTATTAGAGACAAAAAAAGGTGATTGTTAATATTTTATCAAACAATATTGTCAATATCTAGCGAAATGGGAACTGCGTGCCTTTTCATATATTCTTTTGAATTAGGAGAATTGACCATTAAGCTATTGAATGATGATTCATTAGCAAAAACATGGATCTGTTCATACTGGCAACTTCCCCCCAATTCTTTATGATAAATGATTTTGGGATCATTAAAGGTTAATTTGAATCTTAATTACTACTGGCAAGTAGTGATTGATAAAGGGTTTACATCATAATTAGCAATTTGTTCCTTTTTTTTTTTTGAGAGAGATCTCGAGCTCTTATATATATATATAATCAAAAAATTAATTCAATCTAAAAGTTTAAATTATTAGACGAGATCCATGTATGATTTATATTATTTTTTAATTTATTCTCTCAAGTAAAAATATTTTGGATTTAAAACTTATACAGACTCATATTATCTTATATTTAATTTTTATCAAATAAATAAGGATGATGAGATTCAAACTCGTGATCACTTGGTCATCAAAGCTTTGATGTCATGTTAAAAACCAATTCAACCCAAAAACTTAAATTATTAGGTGAGATTCTAAAATATGATTATTCTTTAACATATATTTATATAAATCCCTAAAATTTATGGATAATTGAGATTTGAAAAATGGGATTATTATTCAATAAAGTTAAAATTCCTCTCTGTGTGTGTGTGTGTGTGTGTGAGAGAGAGAGAGAGAGAGAGAGAGAGAGAGAGAGAGAGAGAGAGATCCTTCTACCTTTTCTTTTACTTGGTCAAATTAAAATTAGATCAAATCAGCCCATTTATTCTCAATTTAAGATGATGATTTAGTCACCCTCATCCAGCTTTTTGACTAATCATATGGCTAGATGAATGCCATGTGTGATGACATAAATGGACGGAGAATGTCGCCTTGCATTGTTAAAAATGAATTAGGGCTAATTTGATATAATCTAAAAAGTAGAGGGCTTGATTTGATCAAGCAGGCAAAGAAAAAGGACCAGAAATGAGCTAGGATCAAGTCCAGCTTCAAATGGGCTGGATACCATCTAATGCAAGCATGCGTACGCATTTCAACAACATTACATTTTCCAGGTCCCTTGTACTTTAGTGCTCAGCTCCCCGTGAAGATGGTTTGTTTTATTACATACTTTTATCGACTTTACTCCGAGCCTGTTTTATGATTTTTTAAAAATATTTTTGAATTAATTTGATGCAAAAATAAATTTTTAAAAATAAAAAATATTAATTTAATATATTTTCAAATAAAAACTTAGAAGTATATATATTACTAGCAAATTATTTGTCCATAATCACAAAGAAAGAGTCCTTGCTGTAGCTGTGGATGGTACTGACCAAACCCTACTTTTATTCTACTTAGAAGTGTATATATTACTAGCATCACCAGTTGAAGCTGATGGACTCAAAGTGCAAGTTATCTGCCATGCCAGATGAACAAATCTTGGCAACCTCGTGCCTCATTTTCCTTGGCCCACAAGCCAGGACTCCAACATCCGAGGCTTTGCAATCGAACAAAATTCCTGCAATGCCACAGGAAATGCTGAAAAATGGATAAAAAGATTGCAAGCTATTTAAGTGATCATACGAAGATGGAAATGTTTTAGTGGCATTTACTTACTCTTGAGATCAGGCCTTGCACAAAAATGCACCTTGGTAGCTTGAACAAGTGACCGATGAGGAAGGCTTTCGAGCTCTCTATCTGCGTTGCGAAACCATGAACCCGGTGATGGTGTTGGAGTTGGCACTTCCAGGTTCTGAATTTGCTTCCCTTCTATGGTATTCTCTTTCTTGCGGAAAAGAAAGACTGCACTAGAAGCTAAGAAAATACAGGCACAGAGCAAAAACATGTCCCAGAGTACAAAGTACGAAAAATGGTATATCTCCTCAGTGTTGTGGTCAATGGGGTAAATATAGTAACGAGTGACAATGCCTAGTATGAGAAGGAACATGATAAATGAAGATGCAATTATTGCACCAAGCCATAGCCAATTGTTCTGGCCTAGACCTGCGCAAATCGGCGAGTCCAATTGATTTGGCTTAAACCAAATGGTTTGGAGAAGCTTTTGGTTATCTGCAATAGGCTGCTCTTCCTCCCTGGTGATATAGGCTTCAATTTGCAGCTGCACTTGAGAAATGTTTGCAGGTGTGTCATTGATTGGGAGCAGAAGGTCTAGCATGGCAAGATCAGCTGAGTTCTTGAATGCACAAACAAGAAGGACTCGAGGAACTTGATAGTTCGGTTTCGTGCTTTCGAACATGATCTCGCGGATTATGGAGATAAATGGAGTGATGCCACTACCTCCACTCACCAAAACCAGTAGCTCATGCCTGTGGAAAGATAAACCAAACTTGATGAGCATGATATCAGAAATCCATGTACAGTCTTCTAAACACAGGACTCCTTTCCAGCTAGCAAACTGACCTTAGAAAATGAGATGAATTAGGTCCATATGGTCCTTCTACAGAAACTTCAAGACGATCCACGGAAGAAGAAATTTCTTGGCAAAGCTTTTGGGACCAATTTCCCAATCTTTTGACAGCTACACTAAGCTTATCTTGATCCATTTTGCAGCTTGAAGTTATAGTAAAAGGATGCCATTGTAGTTTCGAAATGCTAGGCACATTTAGGAATAATATGCTTGTTGGATTATAATACAGCCCTGAGGACAAGAATATTAAATATTAATTTTATACTGATATAGAATGTTTCGATTGCCGCATCTAGATCAAAATGTGTTCTAACCTGGACTCTTGGAGAAGGTCAATTCAACACTACCACATGGTAAGACACGTGCGGAGTCTAATCTAGCCCGTCGCTGTGACTGTAAGAATCTCATGTATCGGTCGATGACGAAGAGGAAGATCCCAGGCAAGACCATGCAGAAGTAGGCAGCACCAACATGCAATACATAGAAGACTATGTAGAGAATGTATAGCTGGTGGGTGTAGAAGAAAACCTCAAACATTTTACGCCGAATACGGTAAGAGCTAGTCACCCACATTGCTAATGCAAGTACAGCTGCAATCTCTCCAGCAACATTTGATACCCAGGTTTTGCCCCATTCCAGCATCTGAAGGGTCCCACAAAAATTTTCAATGTGAAGAACACAACAAATTCAGGAAACACCATTGACATCACTAGACCTTCAGGCATAACATCAAAGCAAATACGTTTAGTTAGCAACAACCCTTTGATTGGTCCACGTTGTTGCACGTCTTGGACACTGATAAGAAGTGTTGGGTTCGGTTCCTTTTACAAAGGGAGAATGGAACCCAGCACTTTATGCCAAGAGGTGCTATGACTAAACTCATGACGCTACCCACTACATGCCTGACTTCTACGTGTGGCATTCTTTGATGCATGTGAGTCGAGAGATTCTTGAATTTATGAGCACTCAAACAATTTCTTTTTTTCTTTGCAAACCCGCTAAAGGACTAATGTCATCATAAAATAAAATGTAAATGTTCATGAAACTCTCATGTATGTACCCCAGCAATGTGTATGCAACAACATGCCCTATGCCCTAATAAGCCTTTTTTTTCTTGTTTTTCTTTCATGTATTTTGATGTAATTGATGCTCACAGGTTGTAAAATTCTCTTCTCCCTATGCCACTTTTAACATGAAAAAGAAAGGAAAGCTTTGTGCAAAACGAATATGACCACCATCAGGTCCCGCACTTCTGTCCAACAAGAAAGACAACAAGATTCGTTTCCAAGAAAAAAGAGTTGATAAAGCTCTAATCACACAAAAAGTTGACGCGACTCGGATACCACACCTTTGATCTGATATTATAGGATAAAAAGTATAACCATACAAAAGCTAAGGACCACAAGATTGACCAGGAAGCCCAACTAAACAAGATTAGTATAGTAATTTCAAGTACCGCAGCCATTTGATTAGTCATTGCCCAGTATATGACGAAACCTACAGTATGTGCAGCAAAAAGAATCATCGAAAGATGACCAAGCCAGATATGATACTTGATACTGGACTCAGAGGTAAGTCCAACAAGAGGCAGAATTGAAGATCCTCGAGTTACAGGAAAGAAGAGAAAAGCCCAGCATATGTTTCCAACATATCCAAGTCGCAACGATACACTGCGAAACTTTGCTTGCCACCTGCAATAATTGATGAAAAGAAACACCTCAGTGAAAGAATTTTGAAGAAGACTTTCTACAAAATGAAAGAATGAGAGGTTTTCATGAAAAATTGATTCCAGCTAAGTAGGAATGAACAAAAAGATGAAAGGGATATGCCTTACACTTTCTCCCCTTGTTTATGTATGTGGAGATGACCAAAACTGACATACAAGTAGTTTCCAAGAGACCAGATCAAGAGTGCAATAAACATGGCTACAAAAGCAAGCTCCATTGCAGTAACAGTTCCAAGAGGAGCCATCACGAGAGCCGGACGTCTTAAGAAGGACAAACGATTGCTTGTAACAACACTGCAACCAGTATAATGTACAGTAATGTGGTAAACTCCAAGAATCGAACGTCCGTTTCATTCTTTAGTATCAAAATAATGGAAAGAACTGAAGTGAACAAGTAAGAAAAGAAAACCTTTTGGAGTATGAACTTCTCTGCTGCTTCTTAGCATGGAGATAAATGCATCCTAAGGCAGCAATGAACATCATCGGGAATGAAAGGAGCAGTAGATTTGTGCCTGTAGCAATGGTACAAAAATAATCAATGAGAAGAATGAAATGAAATGGAAAACAACAGAATGATTATCTGGATTGAAAATGGATAATCGAAAACCTACCTTGTCCTGAAAAATACGTTGAATTAAGCTTGCTGTTTAGCTTGGGAGTCCATGTAATTTTGTATAACTTCGTTGGCAACATAATCCAAACCACGAGCCATCCAAGAAACACCACAAGGAAGATTAGCCTGAAGACTGTCATGCTGCTCATCTTCTTTGCCTTGTGCAGTTGTTATGGAAGGAGGCCCTTGCACTAAGTTGCAAATTGTAATCCTGCAATTGCAAACTTTTTAAAAGTGCTATAAGTAAACAGCCTTTGAAAAGCATTTGTATACGACATAAGACCTGTCTTTTAGTCACCATCATTAGTGAAAGCACCAAGAAACAGCATGATTCATGCACATTTAAAACCCCATTTGTGGTAAATCACTTTCTGCAAACAATGCGATTTGGCTTAATCTGGAAAGTCAAAAACACTTAAATATGAGAAAATGCCTCTTATAAGCAGGAAAAGACAGATAATAACTGCAGAATGTGTTATAAATACATTTATAAATCCTTTTCATAAGCACCGAAAATGATGATTTATCCAAAATGACTTTTTATGTGCATATTTGCATACATTAAGATGCATAATTGTGTGCTGAACCTTGTGCTGAACCTGCAATTCAAGTCCCTTTCACTTGGTTACAGATTCTTTAGATATTAAGTACTTCTCAACACGGGGACACATCAGGAGCATATTAGAGTACATATTTTCACATCTTACCAATCTGAAAGAAAAAGCTGAGGTCTGAAATGTCTCTTGCACGATTGATTTATGTGAATGTTATGCATCAATCTGACATTCTGACCCCCTCATCCATTCTTCAATATATGTTCTTCTAGTTAGTGTCATTTATTTCAGCACAGTTCAGAAATGTGTAATACATAAGCTATAGAATATACAATGGTTACTGCTGGAAGTGCAGTTGACTCTCTATAGGCAATTCAAGTACAGTTGACCAGTGGCTGAAGAGCAAGAGAGGGTGAGAATTTGAGAGTTTGCAATTCATGTAAGTTTGTTGTTTATGATTGTTTTATCTTCCCTGAGTTTTTTCAAAACCACTACCTATGGTCTCTCCCACCAATAATTGATATTATAATCTCGTTTATAAAAAATTGAGGAATTTTTTAGATAAATTTGAATTTTCAAAGTTGTGAAAACACATCCACGGTGTAGTATTCTTCATTATGAACAAAACGATACAAATATCAGTCCAGTCAGAGCTTGTGGTGATCCATAAGCGCTACCTGAAACATCTGCTTAGTAGCCCACACACCTAAAGGAAAAAGACGAATGATGTACACGTACGCCATATTTGAGCCGAGGTGAGTCGCCCAAGCCGCGCCATCAGCCAAGCCTCCAAATCCGTTTAACTGAGCCATCAAGCCATATGCTGAAGAATATTCCTGGAATATTTCTGGTTCAACCTCAGTTAACTGATCGACATCCAAAATTGGTTTTTTGACCGATTCAACCTATTTGTGACTCATTTTCAACCGAATTAGATCAATTCCCTACTATTTTGATCATTCTGGATTCATCCTCAGTGTCCATTACGTCAAATTCAACTCCTTTAAGGTGATATAGTAATTCAAAGAATAAAATGACTACATAAAATGCAACAACACTAATCTCGAAGCTGACCAAAGACAATTATGATAATTGGTGTATCAGACTGAAGGCATTTATTAGCTCGAGTGTATATAGATAATGGGATATTATTATGATGAACCAAACTCCAAAGAAGCAGAAGATTCTCTACAAGAGACACATAAACAAGTTCTCAAAGCTAATAGAAAGAAAGACAACAAAGCCAAGACCATTATTTATCAAGGTCTAAATGAAGCCACATTTTAGATCATCACTTCGGTAGAAACATCAAAGAAAATATGAGAGGCTCTCTAACAAAAATACAAAGGTATTGATAGAATCAAACGATTCGTCTCCAATCTTTGCGAGGTGAATTTGAATCATTGCAAATGAAGTCCTAATAATATATTTCTGATTATCACACAAGAAATATAGTGATAGTCAATCATATGAGAAGAAATAGAGAAACCCTCATAGATGTTCGGATTATTGAGAAAATTCTGAGATCCCTAAATCCAATATTTGATTATCTTGTTATCGATATTGAAGAGTCCAAAGAAGTGGACAAGTTGATAGTGGATGAGCTTATGGATTCTTTACAAGCTCGTGAACAGAAGATTGTGAAAAAAGAGAAGAGATAAGGCAATAAAACATGTCTTGCAATAAAAATTATCCTTAAAAAAAAGGAAATATGACTAAGGAGGGACTTTAAAAAGGGGATATACCACTCGAGGAAGAGATCAACAGCGACAGAGAGGATTTCAATAATCTCAAGAAATAGGATCTTGGAATACAAGATTCAAAGATAGAGGTGTTAGAAACAACACTAGAAGAGGAAGAGGAAAACAAGTATATACTCCTAGAGGAAAAAAAAAACGGTTACAATAATTGTGACAAGACGAATATCTATTGTTATAGTTGCAATTAATTTGGGCACTATAGCACTGAATGTCGAAGTAAAGAACCATCAGGGGAGCATAAACAAGCTATCTATACAAAGAAAGATACCACTATAAGAGGATCAACTGCATTATTTGTCCAACAAGGACTAAGTGACAATCATAAGAATGTTTGGTATCTAGATTCTGGAGCAAGCAATCACATGTGTGGACAACGAGATCTGTTTGGTAATTTAGATGAAACTGTTTAAAGACAAGTCACTTTTGAAGATACCTCAAAAGTTCCAGTAGAAGGTAAAAGAAACATCTCAATTAGGTTGAAGAATGGAAATCATAGTTATATCGCAGATGTTTACTAAATTCCAGCCATAAAGCATAACATGCTGAGTGTAGGCCAACTTCTAGAGAAAAGTTATACTCTTTTCATGAAGGATTATCATCTTACAGTCAAGGACTACAGTGGGAGATTAATTGCCTATGTGAAGATGTCCAAAATAAGATGTTTTCTCTAAACATTCAATATGATGCAACAAAGTGTTTAAGTGTCATCACCAACAATGAAGAGTGGTTATGGCACTTAAGGCTTGAACATCTGAATTTTACAAGTCTGGAGATACTAGCAAGCAAAAAGATGGTCAAAGGTATACCTCACATTGATCATTCAGATGAAATCCATGAAAGCTATATTCTTAGCAAGCACCATATAACTAGTTTTACCAAAAAGGTCAACTAGAAAGCAAAAAAATCACTGGAGTTAGTGTACACTGATGTGTGTGGTCCTATAAAGCCAATGTTAATTGGACATAATATGTACTTTTTTTTTATTTTCATTGATGATTATAGTAGAAAGACATTGGTATATTTTCTAAAGAGGAAGTCAAAGGTGTTAAATTGTTTTAAAGAGTTTAAAGCAATTATTAAGATGAAAAGTGGCTATAACATCAAAACCATGAGATTTGATTAAGGTGGAGAATATACATCAAATGAATTTGAATTTTTCTGTAAACAACAAGGCATCAGGCATTAGACAACGCCATCCTATACACCATAGCTAAATGTTGTAGCTAAGAGAAAGAATCGAACTATTCTGGATATGGCAAAAAGTCTACTTATAGTAAAGAAACTACCAAAACAATATTAGGCCGAAGTTATGTCATGTGTAGTGTATTCACTGAATCGTTTCCCAACCAAAATTCTACAAGTTGTCACTCCAGAACAAGCATGAAGTGGTCACAAACCAAGTGTTACTCATCTTTGAGTCTTTAGTTGTGTGGCCTACGCAAAGATGTCAGATATAAAAGGAATCAAACTCGATGATAAAAGCAAAAAATGCATCTTTGTCGGATATGATGATAAAAGGATGGGATACAAGCTGTATAATCTTATCATAAAGAAGGTGATTATGAGTAGAGATGTTATCTTTGAAGAACATAAAACTTGGAAATGGAATAATGATCAATAAGAAGTCAAATGGATCAATATTGATCTAATCCTTGCAGATTAAGTGGAAGTACTAACAATACTTATAAAAGGTCCAATAATATCAACAGATGAGCCACAAACTCCGGTATACAGATTCCCTGTATTTAACAGGAGAAACACATCAACACCAGGATCATCATCACCATCACCATCAACATCCTCATCAGAAGAACTAATAAGGATTAATAAAACTTGAAAGATTTTTATGATGTCACTGAAGCCATTGAAGATACATATCTATTTTGTTTCTTCACAGATAGTGATCCATTTAGCTTCAATGAAGTTATCATAGAAGAGAAATAGATAGAAACACTGGATGGAGAAATACATGTCATTGAGAAGAATGATACCTGAAAGCTGACTAATTTATAAGAAAGCAATTGATGTTAATGGGTTTATAAGACAAAGAAGAATACAAAAGGTGAACTACAAAGATACAAAATAAGATTAGTGAAAAAAGGCTATAAACATATAGAAAGCATTGACTATGGAGAAGTATTTACTCATGTAGCCCGATTAGAGACAATCAAACTAATGATCTTACTAGTTGCACAACATAGATGAAAGATCTATCAACTTGATGTGAAGTTAACATTCTGAATGATTCTTAGAAGAAAATATCTATGTTGAACAACCACTTTGATACATTGAAGCCGATAATGAAGGCAAAGTATACAAGTTGAAGAAAGCCCTTTACGGTTTAAAGCAAGCTCTGCATGTTTGGAATACCAAAATTGACAGGTATTTTCAAGAAAAATGAATTTGAAAAATATATATATGAACACAAAATACATGTTATGAAAGAAGATGATGGAAGCACACTATTTGCATGCCTATATGTCGATGATATGATTTTCACCAGCTACAATCGTACCATGTTTGAGAATTTCAAAAAAAGTATGGTGCAAGAGTTTGAGATGACAAACATTGGTATAATGGAACACTTTCTTGCCCTATAAGTGATATAGAAAGAAAAAGGGATTTTTGTATCCTAAAACGGTTATATTAAGGATATTCTTGAAAAGTTCATGATAGAAAGCCACGATCCGGTATCAACTCCAATTAAAAATAGAGTGGAATCAAGAAAGAGTAAAGTAAGAAATGTTGATCCAACCTACTTTAAAAGCTTAGTGGGAAGTTTAAGGCATTTGACATGTACCAGACTAAAAATACTTTATGGAGTAGGATTTATCAGGAGATATATAGAGACACTAGATTAGTCTCACTTGAATGCAACCAAGATAATTATCTGTTACATCAAAGGAATGATGAATGGAGGTACATTCTATACTTTAAGTAAAAGCTTAAATCTTGTTGGATACTTAGATAATGATTGGGGATAAGACTTGGATGAAAGAAAAAGCACAACAAGATTTGTCTTTTTTATGAGAGATACATCTTTCACATGGTCATCCAAAAAGCAATCGATAGTAACGTCAAGTTATGAAGCCAAGTATGTTGTTGTCACCTCAACTATATGCCATTTAATATGGTTAAGGAATATGCTGAAGCATTTGGGATTTCCTTAAGAAATCCTATAGAGATTTATATTGATAATCGATGAGCGATTACATTAGAAAAGAACCCGATGCATCATGAAAAAAGTAAACACGTCAATACACGTCATCACTTTATCCGAGAGCATGTGAAGAACAAATATGTTGAACTAATATCTTGCAAAATAAATGATCAAGTTGCAGATATCTTTACAAAGCCATTGAAAGGAGAGGCATTTATCATATTGAAGTTAATGCTTGGAATGACATCTCTCGATTGAGTGTAAAAGGGGAATTTGCTATAGTAAACTTAATCCAGAAGGTCAATGATGATAGCCACCAACCATTGACCGATATCCATAAGCCACATTCACGCTGCCACCCTCCATTTGTATTCACACTTGAAGTCTCATTTTTCAAGCTTTCATTTTGTGTATAAATAGGCGGTATTATTGATGAGGGAAAGAGAGGGAGGTAAAGTGTTTATGTTGAACAAACCATTAATTAAGGGTTTTTTAGAGAGGAAATAGGTGAAAGGATTTGTCCTTGGAGAGTTTTGTTTGTTTTTTTTTTTTTTTGTATATGTCAAGGCTTGGTCATTTGTGTTGGTTATGTTTAAGTGTGATGTTTTTCTATGAAAGTTGTTTTTGAAATCATGTCACCTCTATGGTCGAATTTAACTATGTTTATGTTAAGTTTCCCGAAACACATACACGCAGCAACAAGCCAGAAACGGTAAATTTAATATCAGGAGTCCCAAGAAACCTGTTAAACAAATATAAAGTTGTTTAGAGTTGATGCGAAGATTACCTGAGGATCTGAACTTCTTTTTGGCTTTGAATATATGCTTCAAGGTTAGGTTGTCGTAAACCACAAGCCGTTAAAATGTTTGGTCTCCAAAAGTAATCCATACGAATCACCAGTGATAAATCTCTTAAAATCTTTTAAGAGAGAGAGATTGATATATCTTACAGTGCTAGCTCTTTTCTTTTGTGTTTAGGTGTTTCTGTATTGTACTTTTCTCACCTTAAAACTTTAAAGAAATAAGAGGTATAATATTTTATTTATAGGGAAACCTAAAAATCCTATAAATAAATAAAAATATCAATTTAGCCCTTAAATAATATCACATATATTGTTTTAGGCTAATTTTAGAAATTTATTTAATCAATTCCCTACTTGATTTTTTTAGATCTAGAATTGTAATTCTATGTATAATTTACACTCTAGTACCCAATTTCTAAAACTTATTTACAATCAAGTCATATTAATCAACACATTTTAATTTCTAACCAATGATTCTTATGTGTGTGACCCATTAGGTTCCCTAATAAGTTGGCCAAAATATAAATCATAATTCTAAATAAAATAAATTAAAATAAATTAATTGATTTATTATTAATTCAATAATTGATTGATTTATATTTGATGATCAAATACAATGTCTAGCAACCTATCATGATCTCCTAGATATTATGAAAGTCATAAGTGATTTGACTTAACCTTTCAATGACGAGTTTCTCGGTGTAATTATTATTCCTTCATCAATAATATTCTGATTTAGATATTATAGCATAGAGTGTGTCTACTTTGTCAAACCATGTTTGTTCTCAATATTATAGTCATAGATTATTTGAATAAGATTTGAAACTCTTTACTAATCTCATTCCACCTTGTGTAAGGATTTACAATCAATACTATTTGAGAACAAATGTAATATTTTCTTTAATTCACTTAAGATGATGAATCATCTCTTGATTATTTAAATACTTTCATATACTTCATGTTATACTCAATATCTGCTTAGTTGTTACTTTTGATTAGGATAATGTGTGGTCAGGATCAAAACATAACACTCCTTATGTAAGATAACTTGGTGATTTCAAGTATCACTTACACAACCATTACGTGAGCCTTTCCATAGACACAAATAATATTCTCATATAAGAATCTCATGTGGGTCAGTTCAGTGTACATGTCATCTAACAAGCACTTTCATATTAATTCTAAATATCTCTCATACCTCAGTTTATGAGAACAACTGTTTTATTTCATAAAGGAAAGAACATAAAATATATAAGTCTCAACAGCTATATCTAATGTTCAGTCTTAATAGATAATTGACCAAAAACATTTAAGAACAATGTCTTGATGCAATAGGAATCCCATATTTATAACAACTTTATATTTTTCTTTGCAAAATATTTGTTCTAAAGACTTTATCTTTATTCTAGATTTATTAATCAAATATTAAATTTATTAATTAAATATTTAATGAATATTAAAAATAAATAATCTTTTATTAATAAATTAAATATATATACATCAACAAAGTTAATGTCACGTGTAATCAGTTGATTAACTATAAGGTATATACACTAACAATTTCAACTCTCAAGTCTATGTTCAGGATCGACCACAACTCATATGGCCTAATTCAGCCATGTCTCAACTCTCAAGTCTGTGGCCGGGTTCAACCATAACTCAAGTCATTGAACCAGATATTTCTTACTTTGGTTCAATATCGAACCAAGGAAAATGTGGCTGAAAGACATTTCAAGAGGAGGCTATGGTTAAATAACTTCAAATCTACAATTTGATGCTCGTTTCCAATTTCTAAATACAGAGGGTTTGGTCGTTAGCTTGCAATTTTAGATTTTTTGGTGCGTGAACATAATAACTCAAACCCGACAAATTATTGAGTTTTGCTAGCAGTGAACAATGTGTTACCTACATCAAATATGAAGGAAGACAATGGTAAGCAGAATGATGTATCAAGAAGGAATCAAGGGGTAGTGCATGGAATTGTTTCTTATTATACAGATTATACAAGTTAAGCCAACCTCCAAATTTAAAACTTGCACATGTATTGAAGAACATTTGCTCCAAAAGCAATGCCAAGAAAAGTCGCTATGGCAATTCCGAAAATGCCAGCAAGAATGCCGGGAACAACCAACGAACTCCACCCTTTAGCAGTGGCCATTCCACATGCAGTTGTGGGGCCTCCAACATTAGCATTTGATGCAATTAGCAACAGCTTTTGGTCGAAGCGAAATAGCTTTCCAAGTCCAAGGATCACAGCAAGATGAATGGCAATCTGGACCAAAGCAAACAGGAAAATGCTGGGCGCAGTATTGATCACATTCCATACGTTTCCACTTGCACCAACCACAGCAAAAAATACCTGTTTATCAGAAAGGAAATTGAAGGCGTGTTGTTTTTTATTAGATACAAAAAAAAATTATTTTCACAGTTAAGGAGATAAAATGAGGAAAGGGCAAGATAAAAGAGCTCGGAAAGCAATTTACTGACGAGCTATGGAGTTGAGTTTTAACAGCTAAACTTCGAGCAATTCAGCTTCTTCATGGTTGATGCAAACCAACTAAATAAACAGAGTTGTCTAAAACTCAGCTCACCTGCATCAGAATCAGGGCCAAAGCCTCACCAGATGGTGCAAGGTGATTGAACTGGGTTGGAAATGCGGTTGCTAGGATAACAACAATGGCTGTAACGGCTGGCAGGATGCCTCCTGGAATTGCAAAGAACTTCGTGATATATTCTCCAGCCTTGCAGATAGCAAACGACACAGCAAGGGCAGTGGCAGTCTGCAGAACAGGAAGCTTGTTGCCTGACTCAGACCCGCTGTCCATTCCAGAACCTGCCAGAAAATATTCAACTAGTCAAGTTCAAGGCATGAAGGCAATCATAAGATAGGACAGCAACAGATGGGATAAAAGTCTAAAGAGCGGGCAGGGGAACTAAGGAAAATGGTGGACAAGATCAGCAGTCATGTATAACAATCAAAATGAAGAATTCTGAATCATTTACATGTAACAGAACTTAACAAGTAACTCATCCACCAAAAGATAGTGGAATTGCTAACATTCAAGTAATGTAAAGGTGGAAGGTTGCATACCATCGATTGATGCTGAAGACTCAGCAGGAATCTTAGATGCCAAAGCAAACAATGATGTGAAATACACTGCACAAATAACATTATCTGCAGCTAGCCCAGCAGCTAAAACTGATGGAGATACCCCGAGAGCGTCCGAAATGGCAACATAATTCACAGCTACACAATTATCAAACCATACAAATCTCCAAATCAGTCAAGATGATGAGTTCCAAATGCAAACGAGGCATCAATGACTACACGAATGAGGATACTATACAATTGCAAGAAACATGCCAACCAAGAAGAATTATACCTCCACCAATATGTCTACCCATGAGAGCAGCTGCTATTTTCCAACTATCCTGACCTAGTGCTCGCATTGGCACCATCATATAGGCTAATACTGTTCCAACTGTTGTCGCAACTGTCACACAACAAAACCCTCAAAAACCAATTTCTAACCGGATAGAAAAGAAGAACAAACAATTTTCTTTACAAACCCATCCCCATTATATATCACAACCCATTTAACCTAATTTTCTCTACAAGAAATGACTATCAAAAGTTTGATTATTACCTGATCCTAACAAGAAAGCCAAGAGAAGAGTCCCAGTAGACTGAATTACACGTCGCAAATCAGCTCTAAACAGCAACAATGGAACAGCCAATGGTAGCAGAAACTTCAGTACAATAGAATAAGCAGGAGATTCACATGAAATAATCCCCAAATTACTAGCTGCTAGTCCAACTAAAGTACTCACTAATGCACCACTCAATGCACTTCCAATCTTGGTCCTCTCTGACCTTAACAGAAACAGTAACAAATCAGTTCACAGTATCAAACATACACCTCAACCATTCCAATTAACTCTAAAATCTTCTTTGGAAACAATTCTATACTAAAATCGATTCCAACTATTTTAGCACATTGAATTGATTCGGTTTCAAATCTAAAGTTACCAAACAACCTGTAAGTACTTTTCGTCTGAAAAAACATAAAATTCATTCCTTTTCAGATGTCTTTGTCCGACGGTTTTCACATCACCGTATCAAAATCATCAAAACTCACCTTAAAAAAAGTCAATTTGACAACTAAATGTTGTTCCACGTTCATGCATACAGAATTCAACGAACAGCCCAGATTGCACAGCTAAGACAAACACCAAAATATTATAATGAAAAGGCAAGAAAAGGGAAGGTGAATTACCAGATACCGAAAGCGCCAGTGGCGAAGAGAGCAGTCCACATACCCCATGGATCAGTAGGGGAAATAAGAGGGAAATTCAGAATCAGATTGGATCTAACAGTTACAGAAGATCGAATCAAATTCGGGTTCTTTTGAGGTGAAAGAAATGATGTCTGGTTCCCGTTATTTGCTGGTAGTAACGTTCTTCTGGTGGGGTTAGCAGTGGTAATAAGAGTATTTTGGCGGGAAATGAAACATGACCGGCGGGATGGGACAACCGGAGAGTGGAGAAATGGAAGTATTGATGCCATTGAAGAGAGTAGAGTAGAGTGATGACTCTGTTGAGGTCAGAGGTACCTGGACTTAAGGAGCAAGTGAAGTTGGAAACGTCGGTTGACTCTTTTTTTACTTTTTCCACAGTTAGAATAGGAGCTTTAATTTTTTGTCAAATTACGTTTTGGTCCTTGTACTTTTTATTAAAAAAATGTTTTAATCTTTCAGGTTTTATTTTCCCTTTTTTTTCATTGAATATTTAGATTATATTTAAAAAAAAAATAACATGGTGGGAAATATAATAAATGTGGCATTTATATATAATTAAAAAATAATTAAAAAATAAATTAATTATCAATGACTGATCATTAGTTGAATTAATATCTAAAAATTCTAACTCCTTCTTAGGTGCTGTCTAGAACATATATGTTAACATTAACTAATAGACTTATTCTCTTTCTTAAATAATAATAATTGTCTTCATTTCTTAGACCTAGCAGCTTGTCAAAACTCACATTCATTAGTCTCTTTTGGATGAAATCTGATTTTGAATCGATTTCATCATCTAAAATTATTTTCATTATGTGTTTTATGTGGACATATATTTTAGTTTATAGATAGTTGAAAAATCTAAAGGAATGATTTGAGGTCCATTATAAGCCTAGTTATAAAATATAGACCAGTCTAGTAAGTCGATTTAGAACTTGTCCAACCTGAAGCTTGATTCAATCCGAGCTAAAGAAGAAATGAGTTAAGATATTGATATTTAACTTAGTCAGAAATCCAGATCGACCCGTAATAAAATCCAGTCCTCAACTCGTTGATGTTTTTGTTTGAATTTTCTTCTCATTCAAATGACATTATTTTAATCTTTTTATTAAAAAAAATTGTATTAACTCAGGTTGATTTTCTTGGTCTGTGATTTGAGCCTTATCTTGATTTGACTCATGAATCGGGTTTTTATAACTATAATGGTAGTTATGATTGAAATGCAAAAAAGGATGAAATTGATGGATTTTTTTTAATCTAACCATACTTCAATTATTATTATTTTTTTTTAGTTTAACGTGGGTGTCCGGGCCAGCTTGCGCGTACCTCGACTAATCTCACGGGCCCTGAAGTTAACGACCATGTAAGCCTCCAATGGTCATCATATGAGCAACCACGGGGCTCGAACCTGAGACCACAGAGGGAGCAAACCTCTTGGTCCCAATCTTTTACCACTAGGCCACCACCTAGATGGTCTACTTCAATTATTTTTGTTCTTAGATCACTTCACCAAAGATTAAAAGAGGAAAGTGATGTTGAAGGTAAGGAGTTATCTTCGATAGCATTTTTATTTGCAGGACAAGGGACCACAAG
>Ga0307515_10003557_pt1 | contig 32734 bp, 23 predicted proteins | sample 17_EM_MG_FD_194513 | JGI IMG/M metagenome (GOLD analysis project Ga0307515, IMG submission 194513) | Populus trichocarpa ectomycorrhiza microbial communities from riparian zone in the Pacific Northwest, United States - 17_EM | ecosystem: Host-associated > Plants > Roots > Unclassified | place... | reverse complement strand
AGTGGACCTGGAACGGTACATCGTACACTGATTACAATGCCTGGAAAGCGGCCAGTGGCAGTGATGCTAATACTACAAATGGTGCCGATCCTTTATTCATAAATACATCCGGCCTCAATCTTCATTTGCAAACATCTTCTGCAGCAAAAAATAGCGGGCAGGTAATATCTGATATTGTTAATGGCAGTACAGATTTTGACGGCAACACGCGTATCGTTAATCAGCAAATAAATAAAGGTGCTTATCAATAACCATTAAGCCGTATATGCAGGTACGCATACGGCTTTGCAATTATGGCACATCGTACGGGTGACGTTAACCCTTTAATTATTTTGACACCAACTATTTTTTGGACTAACAGATAATAAATACTCATTGTTTTAATCTTGCTTACCAAATGGAAAAGATCCCCACAATTAAAGAGATAGCTAAACGCTTAAAAGTAAATGCTTCAACGGTATCCCGGGCTCTTCACGGGCATCCCAGTATTGGCCTCGTAACTACTATGCGGGTTAATAAAGTGGCAAACGAATTAAATTACGAGCGCAATCAAACCGCTATATTTTTTAAACAGCGAAAAACATTTACTATCGGCGTTGTACTACCCGATTTTTCTGATGCTTTTTTTTCTTCGGCGCTTAGCGGTATAGAAGATTACGCCAGTAAAAAGAATTATAACGTTTTTGTAGGGCAGTCATTAGAAAATCCTGATAAGGAAAAGAGCATCCTGGATACCATGAAAAATCACCGGCTGGATGGCATTATCATATCTATAAGTAAAAATACCACGGATTATGAAGTGTTTAACCAATTGAAAAAATATAACATTCCGGTAGTGTTTTTCGACCGCATACCCGACATGGAGGATATCCACTATTCTGCCTGTAACCTCCAGTCGGGAATGTTACAGGCAGTTGATTGTTTGGTAGAAAAAGGCCATCGTAATATCGGGTTAATTAATGGCCCATTGCACCTGGGGGCAAGTAAAGAGCGCCTGGCTGCATATAAAAAAGGGCTTAATAGTCATAATATAGCTATAAATACACAACTGATTGTCTCATCCGATCTTTCAACCGATCAAAATTACCGGGCTATGCGGCAGCTATTATCATTAAAAGAAAGACCAACGGCTATCATCGCTTTTAATGATTATGTAGCACGTGATGCTATGTCGCTGATGAAAAAAAACAACCTGGTGGTTAACCGCGATATAAGCTTTATTAGTTTTGCCAATTCGCCTATCTGGAGCTTTATGGATAATTCGCCAATGGCATCTATCGAACAGTTTCCACAAAAACAAGGCGTAAAGGCAGCAGAAATTCTTTTCGAATTAATTGCCGGCCGTACCGAAGAAACATCGTCGGCTCCTGTTTTTAACCAGGTGATATTTGATTCAAGTATGGTATCTCATCATGGCAAACGCATCTAAATAGCTAATAGAATGAGTGATATAAGCCCCCCCCTTGTTTTTATCGGCTGATCATGGTTAAATGATCCGGCTACCAAAGGGACCTGGATTGGCCAACAACAGGCACAAATATTTGGATGCGCCTAAATTGCGCGCTCGGTTTAGTGTTAACCATGATAAAATATAAAATATTGATTATTAAGTATTTATAAATATTTTATTTGAAATGTGTTAAGTTATGTTAACCCAATAAGATGCGTTTGCCCTGTCTCATTCGGGTAGTTTTTTGGCCTAAACGCCGTTTTTTAATACTCCAGTACAAAAGTGCCGCTGTACTTTAAAGCGGCACTTTTTTGTAAATCGTCAGGTATCTTGATGCTTAACAAACCGTTCTTATAATCCCATTTCAGCTTTTTAATACTGCCCAGCAAGCTTACTTTTTTAATTTTCTTGATATTATCAACCGGGAAACTTACGTTGGCCGGCAGGTTTACCGTATCTTTTTCAGATAGCCAAAAAGCATATAACGTTTTCGTGGTTTTAGATTTAGTAAAATAGATGTTGCCGGCGGAGTAGGGGGTTGCAGGTTCCGAGCCATAAATACCCCTCCCGTTAATTTTTATCCAATTAGCAATATCATGGAGTCTTTGATAGGCAACCGGGTTCCAGTCGCCATCGGGCCCCGGGGCAATATTAAGCAGCAGGTTGCCGCCGCGCGACACTATTTTTATAAGCGTTTGCACCAGTTGCCGGCTGGGTTTAAATTCGTCGTCCGGCACGTGGCTCCAATATTTACCAATGGTCATACAGGTTTCCCATGGGTATGATAAAGGCTTGTCTGGTACCTCCTGCTCTGGCGTTGTATAGTTTTCAAATTCGCCGGCAACGGTACGGTCTACCATAATAAGGCCTGGCTGATGGCTGCGCCCCATTTTGGCTATTTTGGCCATATCAAGATCCTGGTTATAGTGCTGCGGATCGTTTTCCTTTGTTGCTGAGGGCCGCACCCAACCACCATCTAGCCATAAAATATCTACTTTGCCATAGCCGGTCATCAACTCTTCAATCTGGTTATAGGTAAAATCTTTAAATTTTTGCCAGCGTTCGGGGTAGCGTTGCGGGTCGTAATTAACATTGTGGTCTTTAGGGGGAAAGTACGACCACCAATAGTTTTGGTTGTGCCAGTCGGGTTTAGAGAAATATGCCCCAATCATGAAATTATCTTTACGAAAGGCGTCAAATATTTCTTTGGTTACATTGCTTCGCGGATTTTTTGAGAAAGGCGTTTTAGCATCCGTAATTTTATAATCCGTTTGTTTGGTGTCAAACATGCTAAAGCCATCATGGTGTTTGGTTGTAAACACCATATAATTCATGCCCGCGGCTTTGGCGGCTTTTGCCCATTTTTCGGGGTTAAAGTTTACAGGGTTAAACGTGGTTTGCAGGTTTTCGTAGGCTTTTTTATAGGTGAAATAATCAGCACTATAGGGGCCGGTACGTGTAACCCAGTCATCGGGGCAAATAGTCCAGCTTTCTGCTACCCCCCATTGGCTGTAGGTGCCCCAGTGCATAAACAAACCAAATTTTTGGTCCTGCCATTGGGCAAGCTTTTGCCGCACCAGCGAGTCTTTAGGAACCTGGTACGTGGTGGACATTTCGTGCTCGTTTTGCGCGAGTGCTGCCTGGCCACAGCTTAACAAACAAAGGCCAAGTATGAATTTTTGGATCATGATAAATGGATTAATTTTTAAAGCCGGGTATATAGCATTAGTTCAGTACCAATTCAATTACCGGTATCTCGGTATCAGGTTTGGTCTCGGGTAGGTTTAATACAAGGTCGTTTCCTGTATCTTTTGATTTGTTATCCGTTTGAATTTCTGAGGCATCGTGCAAAAACTGTATATATTTTACTTTGTCCTTATATCCTTGTAAAGTGATTGTTTTGCCCGGATACTCTAACAAATGCACATACAAACGCCTGGCGCTGGCATTATAGGTAAGCATAGTATGTTCAGGCGCTTTAAATGTTTCCGGGGCTTCGGTGCATCCGTAAATAGCGCGGCTGTTGTATTTCATCCAGGCTGCTATTCCGTCCAGCCTTTCGTTAGCGCGTTTATCAAATAAACCACGTGCAGTAGGGCCCACATTCAGCAACAGGTTGCCGCGCTTGCTTACGGCTTCTATCAGCATCGTAACTAACTGTCTGGTGCTTTTCCAGCTGTTTTCGTCGCGGAAATATCCCCATGAACCCGAAAACGTTTGGCAGGTTTCCCAATAAGTTTTGTAGTCGTTTTTTTTGGTCCATTCTGTTAAGTTTACCTGTTCAGGTGTCAGGTAGTCCCATCCGTCCTGGTATTCGTTTATATCAAGGCGATTATCAATTATAATATTGGGCTGTAGTTTTCTTATTTCTTTAACCAATTCAACAGATCCCCAGTCTTTGCTGCCTTTACCATGTTTGCCGTTGTCGGGGTACGAAAAATCGAGCCAAAGCATGTCAATTTTACCGTAGTTGGTAAGCAGTTCTTTAATCTGGTTGTGCATGTAGGTGCGGTACCTGGCCATATCGCGGCCTTTATTTAACTTATCATAATCCTCATCCTTTTCGCTTGCCGGTTGCAATGGGTGTAAAACATCAACCGTAAAATCCGGATGGTGCCAGTCTAACAAGGAATAATAGAAACCTATTTTTATGCCTTCGGCTCTAAATGCATTTACAAATTCTCTTACAAGGTCTCTTTTAGCAGCGGTATTGGTGGCCTTATAATCAGTGTATTTTGAATCAAACAGGCAAAACCCTTCGTGGTGTTTGGTAGTAAGCACGGCATATTTCATTCCGGCTGCTTTGGCTTTCTTCGCCCATTCTTTGGGGTTAAATAAATCCGGGTTAAACTCATCAAAGTAAGGCTGGTATTGTTCGTTGGTCATGCGCTCCCACCTTTTTACCCATTCGTGCCTCGCGGCTTGTGAGTAAAGCCCCCAATGAATAAACATGCCAAACCGATCGTTGGTCCACCAGGCCATGCGTTTAGCTTTTTGTTCGGGTGTTTCTGTTCCTATTTTCTTTTGCGCATACGAAGAGGAAAATACCAGGGAGATTAATAACGTAATTAAGACTGTTTTTTTGAATTGACGCATAGCGGCCTGTTAGTTTGAATTAAAATGGGTGTGCTAAGTTTACATCGATAAAATTTCCTTAACCACTTCCTGTAAAGGTCTGTGTGGTTTTTCGGGATTTAGCTTCTGGTTTTCATCCACCCATTTGCGTTCCCAGGAAAAGTAATCGGGCTCGGTAACGTTTTTGCCCTGCAGGTTACCACGCAGGTAATCAAAATAAATTTCCCAGCGGGGCAGGTAGTAACCATCTACCAGGCCGGCCCATTCTTTATAGGCATATTCATGCAGGTTATCTTCGGTACGTATGTTTTCTCCCCAATAGGTAATCTGCATTAAGGCATTTTTTAGGTTATTTGCTTTCTCTTCGGCAGTGTTTCCGTTGGCTATAGCTTGTTTCAGATAGGTGTTAAGCCTGAAGTAACCATCTGTATTCAGTAAGTCGTCTGTCAATTTTATCATGTGCAGAAACTTTTCGCTTGCCTTGTTAAAAGCCGGTAAATCCTTATTGTTGTATGCTGTTACCAGGTCATTAAAAACAAGGGTTCCTTTATTTGACAACACCTGCCTAACCATATTGATGAGGTCTATTTTATAAGTAGCTGAATTTATAAGATCAGGCGTAGCCCTGGCAAACTCTTTTACCGCTTTTTCAAATTGTACAGTATCGTAATTTCGGGTAAGCGTGCCCCAGCTGGAGATTGATTTAACTTTAAGCGCCGGCCTTGCACAGAAAATAGACTCACCTGCGCCTTCCTGGTAACCGGGAAGACTTTGGTAAATGGTTTGTAAAAAGCCCTGCCATGCATTACTTGTATGCGTATTGTTTACGCCATAACGGTATTTGGCGTAATCATTAATCCAGGTCCGGGTATCAACATGTTCTTTGCGCCAGCCCAGTTCAAACATCAAATCATAGTCTGGCGGATTATTGTTGATGCCTTCGGGCATTATGCCTACGCCCTTAAGATAATTGCTGTAAGTGCTTTCCCTGGCCCTGTAAATTTCATCGGCAAAGCGCTGTAATTTGCCATATACACCGGGGCGTTCGCCAAAATTGTTAACACTGCACCATATGAACGGGGTGTTATCATAAGCTTTACGTTTTTCCCAGTTGTTGGTAAACTCGCCAAAAAGTTCCTGTACCAATACTTTTGATTTATCGAGACCGTCAAGCATGGCTTGTTTGGGGTTATCCTGCCAGCCCTGCAATACCCATGACGAGCCCGGATAATAACTTTGCATTGATGCCTGTATGCTTGCCCCGGCCTTTTTCAGGTCTATACCATCGGTTTTACCTCCCTCATGAAAAGGATCGCCTGCAAAAAAATGAATGTTTTTACCATATAAGGCCTGCATTTCACTGTAATATATACCCGCTATGCGACTAAATTCCGGATCGGTAGGGTCAAGTATGTCGGGCCTTTTAAATGCGCCCCAGGTGCCCTGGTCTATAATGTGCGCCTTGCTTTTATTTTTCAAGGTGCTCGGCACCATTCCATAGAAGCCCTGCAAAACAGGCTCTATCCCCAATTCCCGCATTCGCTTTATCATTTTTTGCTGAATCAGCTTGCGGTTGTTTATCTGGCTTTGCGGCATGGGTCCGCCCCAGCCTTCAATATTGCCCATCAGCCACCATGCGGTATAAGCAGGGCCAACTATAAAGTTGTTAATTTCACTATCGTTATAGCTTATCTTCCTCAGTGTATTTTGCCATACCGCTTCCATACCTTCAACGGTAAGCATGGTATTAACACCATTTAGCGCCATCCAGTCAAGCTCCCGTTCCCAATCGGCCCAGCTATAAAAACTCATGGTATAGTTATAGGTACAATAATTTAATGCATAACGATACTTAGCCTCTGCTTTTACAGTCTCTTTTTTGCCAACAACCGGAATCGGAAACACAGGTGCCAGGTTATCGCCCATATGCGACATCGACCTATTGCAATAATATTTTAAATACCAGCTTACACCAACTGCGGCCGCGTTAGGCCCCGATGCGCTGATCACCAGTTTGTTTTTTACCGTTTGAAGCTGGGCTATTTCGGAGCCCGGAGATTTTAAGGCCTTGAAAATAATATGATCACTTAACCAGGGAGCACGCCTTTTAACCAGTGCTTTTACCGGTTCAAATTGTTGGGCAAAAAGATGTATTGGCAAAAATAAAACAAGCAGAAAAGTTAGTTTTCGCATATGAAAATATTGATTTTGAGGGTTAACATCCTCGAAACTAACTAAAATTAAAATAGAAAATAAGGTGCAGCCCGGCGTTGTGGCGGTATAAAAATTACGCAAACGTTTGTTGCGGCATGCGCAAACGGTTGCGTAATTTTTAGCTATTTTTTTGGATTATAATTTTGTTACAATTGTAATTCAAAGGGGAAATCTATGCTTTTTGAAAGCTTCCCGCAAAAACGATAAAACAAATATTACCTGCATTTAGAGGATGCAAAGTTTACCCAGCCATTTGTGATAACATTCCAGCTAAAAAAAGATTAGCCGGTTTTGATAATGATTTAGTAACACAGCCCAAAATTGATTTTTAATGAAAAAAAGTATTATTAAACTGCTCCTTTTAATATGCGTGCTAACTTCCAAACCTGCCTTTGGTCAGCAGGAAATTAACGAACCGTTTAAAATTGGCACAGAATCATTTATATTGAACGGGAAGCCCTTTGTTATTCGTTGTGGCGAGATGCATTACGCGCGTATACCCAGGGCGTATTGGAGGCACAGGCTAAAAATGGCGAAAGCCGTTGGCTTAAACACGGTATGCGCTTACCTGTTTTGGAACTTCCAGGAAACAGAGTCGGGGAAATTTACCTGGGAAGGGCAGGCAGATGCAGCCGAGTTTTGTAAAATAGCTCAGGAAGAGGGGTTATATGTTTTGCTGCGCCCCGGCCCATATTCATGTGCCGAATGGGAGTTTGGTGGCCTGCCCTGGTGGCTGTTAAAAAAGAAAGACATTCAATTACGCACCCGGGACGCTTACTACATGCAGCGTTGCCACCAATATTTAAAAGAAGTTGGCCGGGTGTTAAGCCCTTTGCAAATAACAAAGGGCGGGCCCATACTAATGGTACAGGTTGAAAATGAATATGGCAGCTACGGCGCGGATAAAGAATACATTTTAAAAATACGCGATTATTTAAAGGAGGCAGGCTTTACAGTTCCGTTGTTTACCTGCGATGGTACTGTTCAGCTAAAAAACGATGTTCAAAAGGATATTTTTGCCGTGGTGAATTTTGGCAATAATCCCGAAGCCGGCTTTAGGGCCTTGCGCCAGGTACAGCCAACCGGGCCGCTAATGTGTGGCGAGTATTACCCGGGCTGGTTTGACAGCTGGGGTGCGCCGCACCATACGGGCTCAAATGATCATCTCATCAAAGAAATTGGTTGGATGCTTGATCACAAGGCTTCTTTTAGCATTTATATGATACATGGCGGCACATCATTCGGCCTGTGGGCAGGCGCAAACTGTCAGCCTTACGCCCCCGAAACATCAAGCTATGATTATGATGCGCCCATAAGCGAAAATGGTTCTGCAACGGCAAAATACGATGAATTACGTAGTACGCTTAAAAAGTATCTTCAGCCAGGCGAGGTATTGACAAACGTGCCTGCAGCGTTACCGGTACAAAAAATAAAGCCTTTTAATCTTACCATGGTAGCCCCGATAATGAGTCAATTGGGAAAACCGGTATTAAGTGATACCACGCTTTTTATGGAAGATTTGAACCAGGGTTACGGAATGATGGTTTACGAAACAACATTGCCGGCCGGCGCAAAAAAACAGCTGGATTTTACCGAGGTACATGATTATGCAGAAGTTTTTATTGATGATAAACTTATTGGTGTACTAAACCGGGTAAAAAATGACCATGTTATTGAAATTCCGGCAATTACTAAGCGTACCAGGCTCAGGATTTTTGTTGAAGCCATGGGCAGGGTTAATTATGGTTATTACTTATGCGATCGTAAGGGTCTGCAAGGCGAGGTTTATAAGGTTACAGGTGGGCAAAAGGTAATGTTAAAGGGCTGGAAACATTATTCCATTCCGTTGGGCGAAGGCAACCCGGTATTTAAATATAAATCAATTAATGCCGTAGCTAAGTTAAATGAGCCAACATTTTACAAAGGCTACTTTAATGTAAAAAGCAAAGATGATTTTTATTTGGATATGCGCTGGTTTAAAAAAGGCGTTACCTGGATAAACGGGCATTGCCTGGGCCGGTATTGGAACATTGGGCCAACCCAAACCATGTATGTACCCGGAGTATGGCTAAACCAGGGAAAAAATGAAGTGGTTGTATTGGATATGCACCAGCCATATGCCGCCCGCCTGCAAGGTTTGGATAAACCGATATTGGATAGCCTTACAGAAATAAAAGCTGTGAGTAGCAACCATCGTAAAGCTGGGCAACAATTTGGAAATAATTTGAATAGCCTGTTATATTCGGGCGTAATGGAAAATTCTACTAAATGGCAAACCTTTGCCTTTCCCATAAAAAGCGGTCGTTATATTGCCCTGGAAGCATCAAATAACTTTGTGGGCGACCAGTTTACCTCATTGGCCGAACTGGAATTACTGGATGAGAATGGAAAGCAAATACCCCGCGGCTTGTGGAAAGTGGTGTATGCCGATAGCGAGGAACTGAAAGGCGAAGACGGCAAATCAGAAAACGTGTTCGACCTGCAGTATACCAGCATCTGGCATACCCAATGGAAGGATAATGCCACCAAACACCCGCACCAGATTGTTATTGATCTGGGAAGTAAGACAACCATAAGTGGCATTAAAATGTTGCCCCGCCAGGATATGGAAACCGGAAGAATTAAGGACTTTAAACTTTACCTGGCCGATAAACTTTTTAATGGTTTGTTATGAAAAGTGGTTTTTAAGATATAATCACAAGGCCCTTTGGGGCCTTTTTTATTTATATCACAATGTATATGTTTCTCTGCCTAAAAAACATTAAATCTTGATTCCGCTTTCCTGATTGTTTTCCATTTCCCTAACTTCACCATCAACAAAACATCAAACTTATGAAATACAATTTTTTAGGTAACACCGGCCTGTTGGTGTCCGAAATTTGCTTTGGCACCATGACTTTTGGTGGCAAAGGCTATTGGGAAGCCATAGGGCAAATAAAACAGGAGGGGGTTAATGAACTGATGAAAACCGTTGTTGAGTCGGGCATCAACTTCATCGATACGGCCAACGTATATTCCTTTGGCGAATCGGAAACATTGCTTGGCCAATCAATTATCGATCTTGGGTTAAACCGCCAGGAACTTATCATTGCTACAAAAGTACGTGGCCGGATGGGCGAGGGCCCCAATAATACCGGCCTTTCCCGTTACCATATATTTAATTCGGTTGATGATAGTTTGAAACGGTTACAGGTTGATCATATTGATGTACTGTACGTTCACGGTGTGGATTTGGCAATCCCGGTTGAAGAAATTATGCGGGCATTAAACGATGTTGTGCTTACGGGCAAAGTGCGTTACATTGCCTGTTGCAACTGGCCTGCCTGGATGGTGATGAAAGCCGCCGGTATAACCGAAAAGAATGGCTGGCATAAATTTGTAGGGCTGCAATATTTTTACTCGTTAGCGGGGCGGGATATTGAAAGAGAATTGCTTCCCGTAGCTAAAGACCAAAACCTGGCTGTGATGCCCTGGAGCCCTTTGGCAGGTGGCTTTATTTCGGGCAAGTTTACCCGCGGTAATCAAAAATCAGAAGGATCGCGCAGGGATACGTTTGATTTCCCGCCAATAAATAAGGATAAAGCTTATAATATTGTGGATGTGATAAGCGAGATAGGCAAACAGAAAAATGTATCTGCTGCCCAAATCGCCCTGGCATGGGTTCGCCTGCAAAACGGTATCACCAGCACCATTATCGGAGCCAAAAACATCGATCAGCTGAATGATAACCTGAAATCAATTGAAGTAGAACTATCTGCCGATGAACTAAAACGCATCGACGAAGTGAGCGCCCTGCCGAAAGAATATCCCGGCTGGATGGTTGAACGCCAATCGGCTGATAGGGTACCGAAATAAGTTGTACGTTTTAAGTTGTACGTTTTTGGAGCTTTTTTCAACGTATTACGTACAACTTAAAACGTATAACCATAAACCTCTACAGCCCCTTCAGCACCCCAACCAAATATTCAACCTGGCCGGCATGCACATCAAGGTGTGTTACAAAACGGATGCGGTGTTTATCGGTATCGCTGGCTTTGATGCCTTTGTCGGCCAGTTTGGCCAGTACGGCTTTGGCGGGTTCTACGGTATCAAATAGTACAATATTGGTTTCTACGGGCATTACATGAGTTACCCAGCTTAAATTAGCCAGTTCTTCGCCCAAAATACGGGCATGGGCATGGTCTATCTTTAGGCGTTCTACATGGTGGTCCAAAGCGTATATAGCTGCTGCGGCCAGGAAACCAGCCTGGCGCATGCCGCCACCCATCACTTTACGAATGCGGCGGGCGTATTTTATAGTTGCCTTATCAGCCAGTAAAACCGAGCCAACCGGAGCGCCAAGCCCCTTAGATAAGCAAACAGAAATGCCATCAAAATAAGTTCCGTAATCAACAGCCTTATCGCCGGTATGGGCAAGGGCGTTAAAAATACGTGCACCATCCAAATGGAGTTTTAAATCCCTGCCCTGGCAAAGCTGAGCTATTGGCTTAATATCATTTAAAGTATAGCAGCTGCCGCCGCCTTTGTTCACCGTGTTTTCTAACACCACCAAACTGGTGTGGGGATAATGAATATTTTCGGCATTAATTTCCGGCTCAATCATTTCGGCAGTGATAATACCGCGATAGCCATTCAGTAAACGGGTAGATACGCCGGAGTTAAAGGCAATGCCGCCACCTTCATAACGGTACACGTGGGCAGTTTGGTCGGCAATCAGCTCATCCAGTGGTTGGGTAAAGCATTTAATGGCTATCTGGTTGGTCATGGTACCCGATGGGCAAAAAATGCCCGCTTCCATGCCAAACATGGCGGCGGCTTTTTCTTCCAGTTGGTTTATGGTTTCATCTTCGCCAAAAACATCATCGCCAACTTTGGCACTCCACATGGTTTCCAGCATGCCGGGAGTTGGTTTGGTAACGGTGTCGCTGCGTAAATCAACAGTCATCATATTAAATATCTAAAAATTACGTTCTTTGTATTTTACACTTGTTATGCGCTCAATTTTAATCATTTTATTTTTTATGCTGTGTTTTGTATCAGCAAAATCGCAAAAATGGCAGCCTGGTGTTTTTACCGACGTAAAAGGTAACCGCACAACCGGCTTTATCCGCCTAAATCCCGGCGGCAAAGGCCCTATCAAGGATGAAGGCTTTATTGAGTTTAAAGACGACGAAAAAACAAACCCCTATAAACTGAGTGCCAGCGATATTCGTTCGTTTGTGGCGGGCAAGGATAGCTTTGTGGTTGCCCATGCCCCGCGCAACGAAGACTGGAGCAAAGAGGAAACCGATTTTGTACAGGTAGTGCTTGACGAACCGCTTAAACTATATGCGGCCAAAGGCGCAACCGGTGGTGGTGGCGGTGTCCATTTTTCGCCGGGTGTAGCTATGGGCTACGGCAGTGGCGGCTATGGTGGTGGTCTTGGCGGCGGTGTAGGTGTTTCGCTTGGCGGCGGCGGTGGTAATGGCGGTGGCGGAAAAAGCTCAAAAACTACTTATTATTTTGGCGAAAGCACTGCCGATATGCAGCGCATAACCGATGCTAACTTTGAAGATATTATGGTGGAGATATTGGGCGATGAGGAGCAGGTGGTTGAAAGCATTAAACAGCACAGGTATAACCTCAAAAATATAGATAAGCTGCTTGACTATTACAACAAGTCCGTAGCTGCACATAAAGGGCAACCTACGCAGTAAGCCCGCTAATAAGTCGTTTGAAATTACAGGCCGGTCCCAAAAAGGAGCGGCCTTTTTTATTGATCTCTTTGTTTTTCAAATAATCCATACTAAGCCCGTAGATATTATCATAATTAAAAAATTATGGCTTATCTTTTATTAAATCATTTAAAAAACTATCTTTAAGCCTTACATAATTGTAAAACATAAAAGCTGATCTTATTGAAAACAATTACCCGCAGAGATTTTCTGGGTAAGGGTGCTATGCTGGCCGGTGGGGCTTATCCCGCTATGTTGGCACTGGGCATGCTAAAACCCGCTCCCGCGCACGCCTTTAATTTGGAGGGTGATGGCAAGGGCAAACATATTATTATATTAGGGGCAGGCCTTGCCGGCATGACCTGCGCTTATGAGCTTAATAAATTAGGCTATCAATGCACCATATTGGAAGCCCGCCAGCGCACCGGTGGCCGTTGCTGGAGTATCCGCAATGGCGCAACCAACCAGGAGATTGACAAACCCGCTGTTACCGCCAAATTTGATGATGGCCTTTACTTTAACGCCGGCCCTTCGCGTATTCCGCATCATCATGAGTTAACACTTCATTACTGTAAAGAGCTGGGGGTACCGATACAGGTATACAACAACGTTAATGAAGGTGCTTATTACTTTGCCGAAGGCAAAGGTCCGCTCTCTAACAAAAAAGTCCGTGTACGCGAAATTCATAACGATATCCGCGGTTATATGACCGAAATGCTGGCCAAAAGCATCGATCATGGAGGCCTGGATAGCACGATGACCAAAGAGGATGGCGAAAAGATAATTGCCTACCTGCAAGCCGAAGGAGGTCTTGATATAGATAAACTGTACAAGGCATCAGCCAGGAGGGGGTATACCGAATCGCCAGGGGCGGGAGATCGGCCGGGCAAAATTGCCGAGCCGCATAAACTGGCCGATATCCTGCACTCGGGGCTTATAGATCCTGATTTTTACAACGTGGCCGAATACACCTATGAACTGCAGATGACCATGTTCCAGGCTGTAGGCGGAATGGATCAGATTGCCAAAGCCCTTGAAAAAAAGGTGGCGCCATCCGTAAAAATGGGTGCCGAGGTTACTTCGATCAATAACCTGGCCGAAGGGGTAAAAATCACTTATAAAGATGCCACAGGCGTTCATGAGTTAACCGGCGATATGTGTATTTGCACGTTGCCGCTACCGGTTTTAAGCAACGTAAACAACAATTTTTCAGGTGATGTTAGCCGGGCTATCGATTATATCGGCTATATACAAACCGGTAAAATAGGTTTGCAGTTTAAACGCAGGTTTTGGGAAGAGGATGAGCACATTTATGGTGGTATTACCCACACCAACAACGATTTAACACAAATTTTTTACCCATCTTATGATTATTTAGGAAAAAAGGGTATCTTAATTGGATATTACAATTTTAACGAAAAAGCCCAGAAAATCGGCGCCTTAGGTTATGCCGATCGTGAGAAGTTTGCGCTGGAAAAAGGCAGGCTTATCCACCCCCAATATGATAAGGAATTTGAAGGGTCGTTTTCAGTTAGCTGGCACAAAACAAAGTACAATTTAGGCGGATGGGCTGTTTACAGTACCGAAACGCGCAAAACACAATACCCGGTACTATTAAAGCCCGATAAGCAGGTATACTTTGCCGGCGAACACCTAACCTATCTTAATGCATGGATGGCCGGCGCATTTGAATCGGCCCGCAGCACGGTTGCTGCCCTGCATGCCAGGGTAACCGAGGGAAGGGTAAGCTATCCGGTTCAGAAATAGGGGGGAGGGTAGAGTCAAGAATCAAGAGTTAAGACTTTTTGATTGCAGGACGAAAGATTATGTTGCAGCACCGATATCTGAACGAATAATTTAATAATAACGAATAAACTATAATTGGAGAAAGAGTAAAGGCAGTTTAGTCTTGACTCTTGATTCTTAACTCTTGATTCTAATTTAAAACCATGGCAAACTCACTTAACCGCAGAAACTGGATCAAGTCCAGCGCACTTATGGCCGGGGGACTGGCCTTCTTTTCGGGGACAATCAGCAAGCTGGCCGCTATGCCGGTTGCTAAAAAACTGGCCCCACTGGCTAAACGCTTTACCGATATGGATGCCATTGCAGATGCGCCACCGGTATTAAAAGCGCGCTTGCTGGCCAATGAAAATCCATTTGGCCCGTCGCCCGCAGCAAAAAAAGCAATCCAGGAAGCTATCGACCTGGGTTACCAATACCCAATGCAATCAATGGGGATGCTTTATGATAAAATTGCCAACTACGAAGGAATTTCTTCCGGTAACATCCTGATGGAATCCGGCTCATCGCCGTTATTACTGGCTGCCGCCATGTATTACAGCAAGGGGGGAAAAAGTATCATCACCGGCGATCCATCTTATGACGACCTGCCATCGCATGCCGAAAGACTGGAAGGCAAATGGGTTAAAGTACCATTGACAGCCGACTATAAACTTGACCTGGACGCCATGGAGGCCAAAATTGACGCCAACACAGGGCTGGTTTATATCTGTAACCCTAATAACCCAACGGCTACAATATTGGATACCGCCAAATTAAAAGCATTTTGCGAACGGGTATCTAAAAAAGTAACTGTTTTTGTTGATGAAGCCTACATAGATTACCTGCCCGATCCAAAAGGTTCCTCGATGATAAGTACCATGAAAGCTGGTAGCAATATTATAGTTGCCCGTACATTCTCTAAACTATATGGTTTTGCTGGCTTGCGCTGCGGGTACATCGTGGCCCAGCCAGATACTGTTAAAGCTTTATCTAATTATACAACAGGCTTCTCCCTTTCGGCTACAACCATTGCCGGCGCTATTGCCGGTTATCGCGAGGAGGCATTTTTGAAAGAAGCTTTAGAAAAAACGCTGGCATCAAAAGAGTATTTATACTCGGTGTTGAAAAAGGAAGGCTACGAATACATTCCGTCATCAGCCAATTTTGTGATGTTCCCTTTAAAAATGGACAGCAAAAAATTTGTAACCGAAATGATGAAACGCGGCGTAGGTGTACGCAGCTGGCAGTTTAACGGCAAAGAGTGGTGCCGCGTAAGCATCGGCCGCATGGACGAAATGGAAGCCTTTGCCGAGGCGTTTAAACAACTAAGTTAACAGCCCCACCCAAACCCTCCCCTAAAGGGAGAGGGCTTTAAAAATTAAATTCATCGAACTTTAATAACAATACTGACAAAATTAAAATCTCCCCCTGAAGGGGGAGATTTAGAGGGGGCTTTATGCGTAAACTAACATTAACAATACTTTTAACCGGTTCTATTTATTTAAGCCGTGCGCAAACAACAGCGGCGGTTAATCCTCGTCCGCTTACTATGGATGAGTACAACAAAGCACAAACTTTTACCATTTCCGATCTGGATAAGGATACTTATGTAAAGTTCGAGAATGCTTATGTTCTTGACAGATACGAAAACCGGAAACCTTATTTCATCACCGGATCTGACGGACTAAAAAAACGCGTGGATATATACAGACTGGTAGCTAAAGAAGGCATGCAGGAAATTGGGCTGATGGTATTTTATACTAACGAGAAAGGTAAACTATACAAAGCGTTGGTGCCCGATTTTACCGCTGATGGTAAAGTATGGGAAAAGTACTTTTTAGATATTGATAACATTAATAAAGTAGAAACCAATTTTATCCTGAAGCTATCCTATGTGCTGTCGAAAGAGCTGAGTTTTCAGCAATATAAAGTGCTGAATGGTGGTAAGGATATGAAGGAAGAATCGGCCACTTACGGAAACGATATCTGTTTTCCTGGTGACGAAATGGTAACAATGGCCAACGGTGGCAAAAAAATGCTGAGCGCTATTAAAAGTGGCGATGAAGTAATTACCATTGACCCGGCTACCAATAAAAGTTCGGTAGTTAAGGTAAAAGAGTTAACTACCCATGAAGCCAAAAATTACGCATTAACACGCCTGGTGCTTGTTGCTGCTGATGTTAAAAACACCAGGGCGGGCCGGTTGGTAAACCTGAATACCAAAGTATTGCAGGCCACGCCAAACCATCCGATGCTTACCAAACAAGGCAACCTGAAAATGGGCGAGATTACTACCGGCCAGGAAGTGCTTTGCCTTAACGAGCAAACCGGTAAATACGAGACCTTTACTGTACTTCAAAAAACAGAAAATGGCGGCGGTATCCAAAAAGTTTACAACATAGTAGCCGATGGCGGCAGCACCCTGCTGATGAACGGCGTTATGGTGATGCAAAAGTAAACCCCACCCAACCCTCCCCGTAGGGGAGGGTTTTAAAACTCATTCTTTAAGGAAAAACCTCTATCTTGCCAATCAAAAGCTCCCCCTTTAGGGGGCTGGGGGGAATGGCAATAAAAACCACTGTTATTACGGGTGCCACATCAGGCATCGGAAAAGAAACCGCACTTTCATTGGCCCGGCAGGGGCATTCGCTTTACCTGTTGGTACGCAACACACAAAAAGGCGGGGAACTCAAAGCCTATTTAATTAACGAAACCGGGAACAAGGAGATTCACGTTATTAAATGCGACCTGGCCGATTTGCAAACCGTGCGCGATGCCGCAGCTGAATTATCCGGCAAGTTATTTGCTATCAATACGCTCATTAACAATGCAGGAGGTATTTTTGCCGAACGCGCGCTAAGTAAAGATGGCTTTGAATTAACTTTCACTAGTAATCACCTCGGGCATTTTTTGTTAACTAACCTGTTAATGCCACTGCTGCAAAAAGGGCAGGCGCGTATTATCAACGTTAGTTCAGAAGCGCATAAGCGCGGTACTCCGCAGTTTGATGATTTGCAATGCGAGCGCTCATACAATGCCTGGAAAGTTTATGGGATGAATAAATTGTTCAATATTTATTTTACCCAATCGCTGGCGTCAAAATTTGCAAATAAAGGTATTCTCGCTTTTTCATTGCACCCTGGTGTGGTTAATACCCATTTTTGGGATGATTTTAAAGGGCTGGGCAAACTGATGACCACCCTCATCCGTCCGTTTATGGTCAGTGCGCAGCAAGGCGCCGCAACTACCGTTTTCCTGGCAACCGCACCACGCCTTGATAAATATAACGGAGGCTATTTCAAAAAGAAAAAAATTGCCAAAACATCTGCCATCGCCACAGATACCGCTGCCCGCGACAAACTTTGGGCTATCAGCGAGAAATTATGCCTTTGATGATGTGCAGATTTTAAATGTGCAGATATGCAGATTTCAGATGCAAATTTTTGAAGGAAGATTTAGATGTACAGATTTTGGGAATTAGTTAATCGCATAAAAAGTTAATTAGAGTAATGGAGTAAACCATCAATTCATCATCTGCATATCTGCACATTTGAAATCTGCACATCTACCACTCTGTATCTAAAAAGTTACCAATTAATCGTTATTTTAAAAGTTGTAACATTCAAACTTAATATCTACATTAGATGACTTAAATATGACAATTATGCTGGTAAACAAAAAAATATTAGTTACCCTTGGTTTAATGTCGGTAGTGGTAGTAGGTGCCATGACATCGATGACGCCCAAAAAGGCGGATGAGCCGGGTTGGAAAAACCTGAAGGTATTGCCCAAAAACATTACTAAAGATCAACTTCACGGTGTAATGGATGAGTGGGAGCACTCTTTGGGCGTACATTGCAACTTTTGCCACGTACGTGATGAAGCTGCAAAACAAATGGACTGGGCAAGTGATGCCAAGCCGGAGAAGAAAATGGCCCGCGATATGTTCAAGATGATGAACAAAATCAACGAAAAATATTTTGATGCCAAAAAAGATTCATTAGGCTTAACGTTAAAGTCAGGTGTCAACTGCTACAGTTGTCACCGCGGCTCGGCGCATCCCGAAGTAACATTGCCGGCCGGCCGTGGTCCGGGCGGTCCTCCTCCGGGCGCTCCGGGTGTTGGTCCGGGTGGTCCTCCTCCAGGCGGTCAGCCTGGTCCGCCACCGGCAGGTACACCTGCGCCTGATAAAAAGGAATAATTTGATATAAAGGCCTGTGACATCAATCACAGGCCTTTATTATTTAAACAACAAGCTGAAAATAGGTACGCAATAAGTTAAAAAAGCCCTTTTTTAATACTCCTTTCAATATTCATAAAAAATTCATAAAAATTATTTATTTTAGGGCTTGTAAGTACCCCTTAATAAATAAACGATATGACAGCCGAGTTAGATGCAAAAAACGGCATTGACAACATTGTAAAAATAAAACCTTTAGCTTCGCAAAAGGATTTGCGTTGCCGTAGCTGCGGAAATGTAGGTATATCCCGTATAAAAAGAGGAGCGTTGGTTAAAACGCTGTTTTTTTGGTTGCCGCTTAAACACTACGTTTGCTATCGCTGTAGTCGTAAAAGCTACAGGCTTGATCGGTCTGGCAGGTAACCGCTGAGGCGAATTGTCCGGTTAGTGTCTCTTCATACTTTTAAGTTAAACAAATAGGCTCAGTTTAAATACCGGGCATTGGTTGTTTAGTGTCGAATGAACTCAAAAGCCCCGGTTTTTAGGTATGTAAATTCTTTACCTGATATTATTTATACGCCATGTTTTTTTGTCCTTAATAAGTATTAGCAATACCTAAAAATTTCCGGCTGCTAACCGTTAAATCAGTTACATTTGTTTTATGCAAAAAATACTGGTAGCCAACCGGGGCGAAATAGCCTTAAGGGTAATGCGGTCCGCACGCGAAATGGGCATTAAAACTGTCGCGGTTTACTCGGATGCTGATCGTGATGCATTGCATGTGCGGTATGCTGATGAAGCTGTTCATATTGGCGCCGCCCCATCTAATCAATCCTATCTTGTTGGCGAAAAGATTATAGCGGCCTGTATAAAAACCGGCGCCGAGGGCATACACCCCGGTTACGGTTTTTTGAGCGAGAATGCAGCTTTTGCAAAACTGGTACGCCAGGCAGGCCTTATCTTGGTAGGACCATCGCCCGAAGCCATGGAGATTATGGGCAATAAGCTATCGGCCAAGGCAGCGGCGCTTAAGTACAATATCCCCATGGTGCCCGGTACCGAAGAGGCAATAACCGATGTAGCCGAGGCAAAAAAACGGGCAGTTGAAGTTGGTTTTCCTATATTAATAAAGGCCGCCGCCGGTGGCGGTGGTAAAGGCATGCGTATAGTTGACGGCCCCGGTGACTTTGAAGAGCAAATGCAGTTAGCTGTATCCGAAGCTACTTCGGCCTTTGGCGATGGATCGGTATTTATTGAGCGGTATGTTTCGTCGCCAAGGCATATCGAGATCCAGGTTCTGGGCGATACTCATGGTAATATTGTGCACCTGTTTGAACGCGATTGCTCGGTACAACGCCGCCATCAAAAGGTGATTGAAGAAGCACCTTCAAAAGTGCTTACCCCGGCCATAAGGGAACAAATGGGCAAATGCGCGGTTGATGTAGCCCGATCCGTAAAGTACACAGGTGCCGGTACGGTGGAGTTTATTATGGATGACGCGCTCAATTTTTATTTCCTGGAGATGAATACCCGGCTGCAGGTTGAGCACCCGGTTACAGAACTAATTACCGGGATTGACCTTGTAAAGGAGCAAATTAACATAGCCCGCGGCTTGCCTATCAGTTTTAAACAGGAGGATTTGCAAATACGCGGCCATGCCATGGAACTAAGGGTGTATGCTGAAGACCCCGCCAATAATTTCCTGCCGGATATTGGCACCCTGCAAACTTATATAACGCCAAAGGGGCCGGGAGTAAGGGTTGATGATGGCTTTGAGCAAGGCATGGAAATCCCCATTTATTACGACCCGATGATAGCTAAACTGATAACTTATGGCAAAGACCGCGCCGAAGCCATAGAACGCATGATAAGGGCAATTGACGAATACCAGATAACCGGAATCACCACCACATTGGGCTTTGGCAAATTTGTAATGCAGCACGAGGCTTTTACATCGGGCAATTTTGACACCCATTTTGTAAAAAAATACTTTAGCCCCGAGGATTTACAAACCGGGAATGAACAGGAAGCTAAGATTGCCGCAATATTGATGGAACAATTGCTTGGCAACAAGAAAGCTATTGTGGCGGCTAATGTTATTGCCGAACCAAGTAATTGGGTAAAAAACCGGAGCAGGTTGTAGTTACAAAAGCTCGGTCAGTTCAGCAAAACTATCCACTGTAGCCACCATACCATCGGGCACAACCCCGAAACCGTAGCTTGCAAAAATGAATGGTACACCGGCTTTTGTTGCCGATGTGTAATCGCCCATGGTATCGCCTACATATACAGGTGCCTGAAGGCCATGATCGTTCACAATATCTTTAATATTATCTGCCTTGGGGTTGCCTTTGGTGCCAAAGCACTGGTGCGCCAGAAAATAAGGGTGCATGTTATTTAAATCCAGGAATACCTCAATATATCCACTTTGGCAGTTACTCACAATGTATAGCTTGTATTTTGTGCCCAGGTATTTCAGTGTCTCTTCCAGCTTGGGGTAAAGCTCGCCACCTTTTTTATGCAATATTTCCAGTTCGCTTACAGCACACAGGGCTTGCACTTCCTTACGCTGTTCATCGCTCAGGGTGGGGAATAGCTTATCAAATATGGCATCATAGGTCATGCCGGTAATTGATCTTACACGGTCAACAGTCATGTCTTTGTTCAAATAATCAACCTGGTTAATGGCGTGTTGCCAGGCCAGCGCCACGTTTGCGGTGCTATCCCAAAGGGTGCCATCCAAATCAAAAATTATACTGTCGAATTTGTTTTGTAGTGAAGTGCTCATGATGGCGGCAAAAATAGAGGTTTATTTTTCTGTGTGGCAGATGGCGCCGATTTATTTTATATTTAGATTATAAAAAGATGGTCTATTTTAAAAAAGTTACATTTAATGCAGAAGATAAAGCTATACTGGAAGCTGCGTTAGCTAAGTTTTCTGAAGAACGGCAAAGTCTGGTTGGGTTTCAACCCAAGACGGCTAATCAATTTTTTGCGAAGCAGATAGTTAAAAACAACATCAATTATACCCGTTTAATGTCGCGGTTTGATAGGTTTATGCCTAAGCTGATTTTTAATACCGTGACTAAGGAAGGCAACTGCGTTTGCCGGTTTGCTTTAAGTAACCGTTCTGCCGCTGTTTTGATACTGATTACCGGCGGTATTGTTGCCAATGCCATTTTGGCCGATAAAAACGCCCCGCATTATGCCGCGTTGATAATCCTCAGTTCGGCTTTATCCGTTTTTATTTTATTCGTGATATTGGAGTACCTGCAAACGCAAATGAAAATAAAAAGGGCTGTATCATCCTATAAATTGATACAACGGCTTAAACTGTTACATAAAATGTAGCTATTGTCATCCACCCCTCACAAATACCGGCGCTGTATGCTAATCCCTTACCAATTGAGTAAATTTGTTTAAATACATTAAACAAAGAAAGATTTTATATTGAATACCAACCGCCCGCCCAAAAACACCATCGACAACAAAATAACCTTAAAAGAACGTTTTGACGCGTTGCGCAACCTGCCTGCCTTTTTTAGCCTGGTATGGCAAACCAACCGCTGGATGACTGTAGTTAACGCGCTTTTGCGCATTGCCCGGTCGGCCATGCCGCTTGGCTTGCTGTATGTTGGCAAGCTTATTATTGATAAGGTAGTTGCCATAAGCCACAGCCAGGTAAAAGATATGGCCCAGCTTTGGGAACTGGTGGGCATTGAGTTTGCCTTGGCGATATTAACAGATGCGCTAAGCCGCGCCATTACCCTGATGGATAGCCTGCTTGGCGATTTATTTAGCAACCATACATCTGTAAAAATTATGGCGCACGCCGCCACGCTTGATCTTGACCAGTTTGAAGATTCGGTGTTTTATGATAAGCTGGAGCGTGCCCGGCAGCAAACCGTTGGCCGCACCATATTACTATCGCAGGTAATGAGCCAGGTGCAGGATTTAATTACCATGGGCTTTTTGGCCGTAGGGCTCATGACATTTAACCCATGGCTTATTATATTGTTGCTGATAGCCATAATCCCGGCTTTTTTAGGCGAATCGTACTTTAACGATCGAAGCTACGCCCTTACCCGCGGCCAAACGCCCGAGCGGCGCGAACTGGATTATATCCGTTACCTGGGCGCAAGCGACGAGACCGCTAAGGAGGTGAAGATTTTTGATCTTTCGGGGTTTATCATTAACCGGTTTAAGCAGCTTTCGAATAAATTTTATGCTGATAATAAACGGCTGGCCATCAACCGATCCTTATGGGGTACGTTTTTTGCCATGCTGGGCAGCCTTGGTTACTACGGGGCTTATGTGGTGATCATTGTACGCGCGGTAAAAGGCAGTGTAACTATAGGCGAACTGGCTTTTCTGGCAGGCTCGTTCAGGCAGCTAAGGGCTTTGCTTGAGGGAATACTCACCCGATTTACAGCCGTATCGCAAGGTGCTATTTACCTGCGCGATTTTTTTGAATTTTTTGAGATCGAACCTAAAATTAAACTTTCGGTAAGTGGCCTGCCATTCCCTGGAACTATACAACAGGGCTTTACTTTTGAGGATGTTGGGTTCAGGTACCTCAACTCAGACAAATGGGCCAACAGGCACCTTAGTTTTACCCTTTACCCCGGCGAAAAGCTGGCGCTGGTAGGAGAGAACGGGGCCGGCAAAACCACCCTGGTTAAATTGCTGTCCCGGTTGTATGACCCAACCGAGGGACGCATATTATTAGATGGCATCGACCTGCGCGAATATGACCTGGCCGATTTGAGGCTTAACGTAGGTATTATCTTCCAGGATTATTTGCGATACCAAATGAGCTTTGCACAAAACATTGCCGTTGGCAAAATAAGCGAACAGGATAACCGGCCACTGATAGAACACTCGGCCCGCCAAAGCCTGGCCGATGTATTGGCTGCCAAATTGCCCGGCGCGTATGACCAACAGCTGGGTAAGCGCTTTGCCGATGGCGTTGAACTGTCGGGCGGCGAATGGCAAAAGGTTGCCCTTGCCCGCGCCTACATGCGCGATGCGCAGCTGTTGATATTGGACGAGCCAACATCATCCCTTGACGCCCGCGCAGAATTCAATGTTTTTGAACGTTTTGCCGAACTTACTAAAGGACGGTCGGCGGTACTCATCTCGCACAGGTTTAGCACCGTGCGCATGGCCGATAGAATACTGGTACTGGAAAAAGGCGAACTTGTTGAAATTGGCAGCCACGAAGAGCTGCTTCTGAAAGGCGGCCGCTATGCCGAGTTATTTGACTTGCAGGCGGCGGGGTATAGGTAGTTGTGAGTTGTGAGTTCTGAGTTGTGAGTTCTGAGTTCTGAGTTCTGAGTTCTGAGTTCTGAGTTCTGAGTTCTGAGTTCTGAGTTCTGAGTTCTGAGTAGCATTATGTTAAATGAGGCGTTAAGTTGGTATACCCAAAGAAGTGTTATTTAGAGGAACGAATGGTTACAGCTCACTCAATCTAAATGTATCCTTTACCCTGATCCCTTTTTCTGTCTGTTGTAATGTGCAGCACTCGTTTATCGGGTCGTGCTCAAAGTAAAGTACGTAATCCTGCTCCAGGGCCTCTGTTAGGAATAGTTTTTTCTCTTTGAGTGTGGTGAGCGGGAACATATCATAAGCCATTACATAGGGCAGCGGCAGGTGGCCTACCGATGGCAGCAGATCGGCCATGTAAAGTATTTTTTTGCCTTTGTAGCTAATAAGGGGCAACATCATCGCTTCGGTATGGCCGGATACAAAACGGATATCAAAACCATCGGCAAAGTTGATCCCATCTTGTGCATCTATAAATTTCAGCTGGCCGCTTTCCTGTATAGGTAATATATTTTCTTTTAAAAAAGAGGCCTTTTCCCGGTCATTAGGGTTTATTGCCCAATCCCAATGTTTTGGGTTACTCCAGTATGTTGCGTTTCTGAAGGTGGGTAGCAGCTTTTCGCCGTCGCGCACCACTGCACCGCCTACGTGGTCAAAATGCAGGTGGGTTAAAAATACATCAGTAATATCATTGCGGTGAAAACCAAGCGCAGCAAGCGAACCATCCAGTGCAGCATCCCCGTGTAAATAATAGTGGCTTAAAAACTTTTCGTCCTGCTTATTGCCAATACCGGTATCTACCAATATTAAACGGCTGCCATCTTCAACCAACAGGCAACGCATAGCCCAGGTGCATAGGTTATTGCTATCGGCGGGGTTGGTTTTGTTCCAAATGGTTTTTGGTACCACCCCAAACATGGCGCCCCCATCTAATTTAAAAAAGCCGGTATCGATGGTGTGTAGTTTCATAGTGTAAGTCAAAATTCAAAATTCAAAAATCGATTAGCAAGATTGAAATTCAAAAGTCAAAAAAGCCTTTCTGACGTAATATTAAAGAAAAAATTAAAAGGCCGACAGTTTATGACTATCGACCTTTTAACTTTTATACGCCATGCCCTAAGGACAAGCATTTTTGACTTTTGAATTTTACTTTTGACTTACAAGTGTATTACTTCGTCATAAGCGGCAGCAGCAGCTTCCATTACGGCTTCGCTCATGGTTGGGTGCGGGTGAACCGACTTGATGATTTCATGACCGGTAGCTTCCAGCTTGCGGGCTGTAACTACTTCGGCAATCATTTCGGTAACGTTTAGGCCCAGCATGTGCGCGCCCAGGAATTCGCCGTATTTGGCATCAAATATCAGTTTTACGAAACCATCTTTAGCGCCGGCAGCACTTGCCTTACCCGATGCCGAGAATGGGAATTTACCAACTTTAATTTCGTAACCTGCCTCTTTAGCTGCTTTTTCGGTATAACCTACTGATGCAACTTCGGGCGAGCAATAAGTACAACCCGGAATGTTGTTATAATCTAAAGGATGTGGGTTTTGACCGGCAATTTTTTCAACGCAAATAATACCTTCGGCAGATGCAACGTGGGCAAGGGCCTGGCCTTTTACAATATCGCCAATGGCGTAAACGCCCTCAATATTCGTTTTGTAATAATCATCAACCAATACTTTGCCACGTTCGGTTTTAACACCAACTTCTTCCAGGCCGATGCCTTCAATGTTGGTAGATATACCTACAGCTGATAAAACGATCTCGGCTTCGATAACTTCGGTACCGGTAGCCGTTTTTACGTTTACCTTGCAAAGTTCGCCTGTGCTGTCAACAGATTCCACATTTGCGCTGGTAAGGATGTTGATGCCTTGTTTTTTAAGTATGCGTTGTAAGTTTCTTGAAATTTCTTCGTCCTCGAGCGGTACAATATTATCTAAATACTCAACAACGGTAACTTTGGTGCCTATTGAGTTGTAAAAATAAGCAAACTCGATACCGATAGCGCCCGACCCTACTACAACCATTGATTTTGGCTGTTTTGGCAATATCATGGCCTGACGGTAACCTATAACTTTAACGCCATCCTGTTTTATATTTGGTAACTCGCGGCTGCGGCCACCTGTTGCAAGAATGATGCTGGTGGCTGTAATTTGTTTAGTGCTGCCATCATTTAATTTTACTTCAACAACACCCTTTGATTTTAATTTACCAAAACCGTTTATTACTTCGATTTTGTTTTTTTTCATTAAAAACTGTACGCCTTTGCTCATGCCATCGGCTACGCCGCGGCTGCGTTTTATAACCGCGCCAAAATCAACTTCGCCTGTGCCGTTTATTTTGATACCATAATCCTGCGAGTGATTAAGGTATTCAAAAACCTGGGCGCTTTTTAATAAGGCTTTAGTTGGGATACAGCCCCAGTTAAGGCAAATGCCGCCTAATGATTCTTTTTCGATAATGGCAGTTTTTAAACCGAGCTGAGAAGCGCGGATAGCTGCTACGTAGCCACCCGGGCCCGACCCTATAACAATTAAATCGTAGTCCATATTTTTAATGATATACTTTGATAACTAAATTTTTGTTTTGAACGGATTTATAGCCGGATGTGTGATAAACGCAGGAGGCTACATTTTAAAGGCGCAAAGCTAAGTAAAAAGGGGCGAAATGAGAAAACCGAACATTTTACCAGGGCGATAAAAAATTATTTTTACAGCCTAATGTTTGTGTAGGATAAAGTAACAAAATAATTACAAATATTACATTAAATCTACCTTTTTACTATGCATTTTATGTGATTTTATGACATTATGTTGAAAAATATATAAAGATTGTTAACATAAACTTAACATTGACAATGAGGGGATTAGTTATCTTTGCTGCCAATTAACTCAAAGTATAATTAAAAAAGCAATTTATGAGGAAGCATTTACTTCTTTTATTATTATTAACCGGTTTTACATTCCTTATTAACAGGAATGCGGCTGCCCAGGGGGTTACCACCGCCAGCATTAACGGTATCGTTACCGATGCTAAAGGTGCCATCCCGGGTGCAACTGTAACCATTACACACGTGCCAACCGGTACAGTGTATGCAACCGTTAGCCGTTCAGACGGCCGGTTTAACATCCCCAACTTAAGGGTTGGCGGTCCGTATACCTTTAAAGTAAGCTTTATTGGTTACAAAACTTATCAGCAGGATAACATTACGTTATCTATCGGTCAGGATCAAAAGCTTTCTGCCGCACTTGAGGATAACACTGCTACTTTGGGCGAAGTAAAAATAACTGCTTCGGGAAGTAAAGTAATTAACTCTTCACGTACCGGAGCCCGCGAAACTATCAGCCGCCAGCAAATTGAAAGCTTGCCTACCATTAACCGTTCACTATCTGACTTCACTAAATTGACTCCATCTGCAAACGGTTTAAGCTTTGGCGGCCGTAGCAGCGGTTACAACAACATCACGGTTGACGGCGCGTTGTTTAACAACTCATTCGGTTTATCAGGTACTTTGGGTGGCCAAACCAGTTCACAGCCTATTTCATTAGATGCGATTGACCAAATCCAGGTTGATATTGCACCTTATGACGTTCGCCAGGGTAATTTTACCGGTGCTGGTGTTAACACTGTAGTAAAATCAGGTACCAACGAATTTAAAGGTACTGTTTATGACTACATCCGCAGTACAGGCCTTACAGGTTACCACGCAGGTGTTACCGATGTTGCCAAAACGCCTTTTAACTATCACCAGGATGGTTTAAGCATTGGTGGCCCAATCATCAAAAATAAATTGTTCTTCTTTTTATCAGGCGAGCAGGAACGCATCAGCAACCCGGCTACTGCATATGTAGCTGCTACCCCAGGTGTAAGTGGTGCTACTGTATCACAAGCAGATGCTGCAACATTAAACTCAATTTCTGATTACCTGAAATCAAAATATAGCTATGATCCAGGTGCTTACCAGGGTTACAGCTATACTACACACAGCGATAAAATCACGGTTAAGTTGGATTGGAACATCAATAAAAATAACACTTTAAGTGCTAAATATTTTTATTTGAAATCATACAAAGACCAACCTGCAAGTAACTCAGGTATCACAGGTATCAGCAATACTACCCGTGCGCCAGGTGTTACAACTTTGCCTTTCTATGGTTCAGGTTACCGTATCAATAATAACTTTAACATTGGTATTATCGAGTTGGATACCCGTATCAGCAATTCATTCTCAAACAGGTTAACTGCAGGTTACTCTGCCTTGCGCGATTACCGTGCTTCATTAGGCGGCGCTGCTATACCAATGGTTGATATCGGTAATGGTGTTTATGATCCATCTACAGGTAAAGAAACAACTGCATCGGCTGTTACAACCAGCTTTGGTTATGAGTTGTTTACTGCAGGTAACTTATTAAGCACAAATATCCTTCAGTTTTCTGATGATTTAACTTATTACGCAGGTAAACACGAGTTTACTGTGGGTATCACAGGCCAGGCACAACGTTACACCAACGGTTTTGCGCCAAACTATAATGGCTTATATACTTACAACTCGGCTTACGATTTCCTGAATGGCTTACCGGCTACTCAGTATTCAACACGTAACTCTGCATTGCCAGATGGTTCATTCCCTTATGCTAAAATCAACGCTTCTATTTATAGCGCGTACATACAGGATAAATGGCATGTTACTGATAACTTAAGGGTAACTTACGGTTTACGTGCTGATTATGACGTATTCCCAACAACATTACAACAAAATGCAAATGTACCTCCTTTAACATTCCAGGGCGGTACGCATGTTGATCCATCGATATTACCTAAAAACAGGGTGCAATTATCACCACGTTTAGGCTTTAACTACGATGTGTTTGGCGATGGTACTACACAACTACGTGGTGGTACAGGCTTATTTGCCGGTACGGTTCCATTTGTATGGGTATCTAACCAGGCATCAAACAACGGTGTGTTATTTGGTTCATATACTGTTAATAAAAGTGCAACTCCAAACGATCCCCGTTTGATTTTTAACCCAGATGTTAACGCTAACCGCCCGGCTGCCGGTGCCGGAGTTGCTAACACATCATACGAGTTAGATGTAGCCAACCCTAAATTGAAGTATCCTAAAATCTGGAGGTCGAATTTGGCTATCGATCAAAGATTGCCAGGTGGTATCATTGCTACAATAGAAGGTTCATACACCAAAGATGTTAACGCTATTTACCACCAAAACCTGGTACTATCGGATGGTTATTCAACATTAGCTGGTCCCGAAGGTCAAATTCGTTACGATTCAAAAAATACAACTCCTGCCGCTGCTGCTGCAACTGCTGCAAACCCAGCTATTACAGGTTTGTATTACATGACCAACACCAGTAAAGGTTATTCATACTTTGTTACTGCCCAGTTACAAAAAAGCTTCAGCAACGGTTTATATGCTAACGTAGCTTACACCCATACAGGTTCAAAAGATGTTAACGATGGTGGTTCAACCGCGTCAACTATCTGGAGCACACGTTATGTAGCAGGTAATCCAAATGCTGATAACCTTTCAAACAGTTCATATGTACAGCCAAACAGGGTAATTGCTTCATTCTCATACAAACATGAGTACTTTAAACATGCTGCAACAACCATTGGTTTGATATTTGAAGCTGCTAACAATGGTGCTGTATCGTACATTACCTCGGGCGATCCAAACGGTGATGGTGCTACCAACGATTTGATGTTTATCCCTAAAAACAAAGGTGACATTATCCTGGTGCCAAATGACGCTAAAGATTTACGTACAGCAGATCAGCTTTGGAGCCAGTTAAATAACTTCATTAACCAGGATCCATACCTGAGCAAACACAGAGGTGAATATGCTCAAAGGAACGGCGCTATATTGCCAACCTTTAAAAGAGCCGATTTACACATTGCACAGGATTTCTTTGTAACTGCGGGTAAAGTGAAAAACACTATTGAAATATCTTTAGATATCATCAACATTGGTAACTTACTTAACCGTAACTGGGGTGTATATCAAAACTCATTTACCGGTTTCAGCAATGGTTCATCAACTGTTACCAAATACATAGGTACTGTGACCAATGCAGCAGGTCAAAAACAAGCTACATATTCATTCCCGTACCTTGATGCAACTAACTTAGTGCCATTGCAATCATCATACAAAGCCGATATCAGCCAGGCTTCACGCTGGCAGGCTCAGTTAGGTTTACGTTATATATTTAACTAATATCACCTAACTATAAAAAAACCCGGCCAATTTTGGCCGGGTTTTTTTATAGACTTTAAAATTCGTGAACGATAGATATCACGCGATTAATTTCTGGCTAATTTTTATAAGTTTTGAAAAGCTTATCCCAAATAGTAGTGTAAAAGCCATAATTATAATGGATGTTTAAGTGGTGGTCATGGTGGAAAGATGATGTGCCCAGGTACCTGAATGGAATTGCTTTCCTGATTTGGGCCGGAACAGGCTCGATACCCAGATGCCCCATGATGCCAAAAAACACATTTACGGTGAGGTAAATTATAACCGCATAAAAATTAAAATTAAACACCGCGATTATGATAAGCCATAATGATCCAAAGCCAACGGTTTCTACAGGGTGCAGTACAAAAAGGTCAATGGGGATGGGATCGGCATAATGATGATGGAAACGATGAATGGCTTTGTAAATGACGGAGTGATGTATGGCGTAATGGAAAATAAACATGGCCAGGTCCATCAGCATAAATAAAGCCACAAAATCAACCAGGATAAACCGGTTGATGGCAAAGCCCATCACGATATACCCATGCTGCCAAAGCCAGAAACCGGCATAGGTTATGGCTGTATTAATTAAATTGGTAAGCAGGCAAATCAACACCTCGTTGCGCGATGCCGTTTTTACCGGCTTCCGGTTAAGTTTGAGTACAAGGTAACCAAAGGCCAGGGCCATTGCGGTAACCAGCAGGTTTTCGGCCAAAAATATGATCCATAAGCTAAATGGTGGCTGTGCCGATAGGAACCTGAGCATAAAGGAGTGATTTTTAAAATTAATCTACTCAAATCATATTTTTTTGTGGCAGACAGTAATGGTTATAAAAACTTGGCTACACGAAGTATTGTAGTGCCAGCTAAATCCATCATCTGCATATCTGCACATTTAAAATCTGCACATCTACTCGTACTCAAATACCCCAAACTCCGATGTTACGGTTACTTTTTTGGTGTCGGCTTTTTCAACCCGGCCAATAACCTGGGCATCAACGTCAAAACTCTGCGATATGGCTATTAAATCCTGTGCTACCTCTGCAGGTACATAAAGCTCCATGCGGTGGCCCATATTGAACACCTTATACATTTCCTGCCAGCTGGTTTTTGATTCCTGCTGAATGAGTTTAAACAATGGTGGAACAGGGAAAAGGTTGTCTTTGATAATATGCAACTCATCAATAAAGTGCAGTACCTTGGTTTGTGCGCCGCCGCTGCAATGTACCATGCCGTTAATTTGGCTGCGGTATTTATCAAGTATAGCTTTTATAATAGGTGCGTAAGTGCGCGTGGCGCTTAATACCAGTTTGCCTGCTGTTATGGTTTGCCCATTGCCAATGTCAACCAGGTCGGTAAGGTTTTTACTGCCGCTGAAGATAAGGTCATAGGGGATGGCCGAATCGTAACTTTCGGGGTATTTTTGCGCGATCGTTTTGTTAAACACATCATGACGTGCAGATGTTAAGCCGTTTGAGCCCATGCCGCCGTTATATTCTTTTTCGTAAGTGGCCTGGCCGTATGATGCCAAACCCACAATAACATCGCCCGGCTGGATGCGGTGGTTTGATATAACATCGGTACGCGGCATACGGCAGGTAACGGTAGAATCTACAATGATAGTGCGCACCAGGTCGCCTACATCGGCAGTTTCGCCGCCGGTGGAGTAAATACCTATTCCGGCATCGCGCAGTTCGCTTAAAATTTCTTCGGTGCCGTTTATAATGGCAGCAATTACTTCGCCGGGTATCAGGTTTTTATTGCGGCCAATGGTTGATGATAGCAGGATGTTATCCGTTGCGCCAACGCAAAGCAAATCATCAAGGTTCATGATAATAGCATCCTGGGCAATACCGCGCCATACAGATATGTCGCCGGTTTCCTTCCAGTAGGTATAAGCTAATGACGATTTGGTGCCCGCGCCATCGGCATGCATAATATTGCAATAGGCGTCGTCGTTTGTTAATATGTCGGGGACTATTTTGCAGAATGCTTTTGGGAAAATGCCCTTATCAATGTTTTTAATGGCATTGTGTACATCATCTTTAGAGGCGGATACACCCCTTTGATCATATCTTTGCGAAGAAATCATGGGCAAATATACGCACGAATTACACGAATTTTATACACGAATTGCAGGAATTGAATTGAATAGACGCGAATTAATGAAGTTTGAATTTTATAAATAGAATGAATTTTAACGAATGATTATCAAATTTTATAACTTGCAGTGTGTGGTGGAATTGGTGTTAATTCGACCTAATTCGTGAAATTCGTGTTAAAAACAATCTCCTATAAAATAAATCGCTGGCGCCTCAGGCGTAATAGTCAACGGAACTTTTTAATTTATTGTAGTGTGTTTGTTGGTTTTTTTGGCGGCCTGGCAGCTATAGCCTTAAAATTCCTGGTGCACTTTATGGAGGATGTAAGTCGTAATATTTCATCGCACCTGTATTATCATATAGCCTATGTGTTTTTGCCCGCGCTGGGTATTTTTTTAGCGGTAACCTGGCAGCACCTGGGCAACAGGGATAAAATTCAAAAGGGGATAGGCAGTATCCTGGCTAATATTAAAAAGAACCGGTCGAATATCCGCCTCAATAACATTTACTCGCATATTGTAACCAGCTCGTTAACGGTTGGCTTTGGCGGCTCGGCAGGCTTAGAGGCGCCTATTGTAGCTACCGGGGCTGCCATAGGCTCAAACGTGGGTAAGTTTTTTAAGCTTACGCCTT
>Ga0307515_10003556_pt1 | contig 32770 bp, 23 predicted proteins | sample 17_EM_MG_FD_194513 | JGI IMG/M metagenome (GOLD analysis project Ga0307515, IMG submission 194513) | Populus trichocarpa ectomycorrhiza microbial communities from riparian zone in the Pacific Northwest, United States - 17_EM | ecosystem: Host-associated > Plants > Roots > Unclassified | place... | reverse complement strand
TGCTCTCTAGAGCTCTCTCTACCATCACCTGCAGGAATCTGGTTTAAGACCTCGTTGTCTGTTGGAGACACCAAGACAGCTTCTCAAGGCATAGGATTCCCGAAGGATTCTGCAACCCAAAGCTTCCATGGCCGAGAGTGCGGGGGTCGCCCTAAGGCATTGCCTAGGGAATACCCGCTAAACCTGCAGGGGGCCACTAGTCCGACATAGGCAAGGTGGCCCCCCCCCTCGGGTGGAGGGGGGCGCCGTACCGGACCACCCTTAAAGAGTTTTACGTCCCCCTTAGGGGCCCGCCGGGGACCTGCAGCAAAAGCTGCAGGCACGAGGCAGGTCCCATGATCAGCCGCCATACAGCTGGAGTAACCCCACACGAGCAAGCTTCTGTGCGAGGGACCAGCCTCCAGAGGGCGACTGAAAGGTTTACAAGACAATGAGCTTAATACCGAATGACGCAAGCCAACTCAGCAAGTGAGTCACCCCGTCAAGTGTCCAGAGGCTCTGCCGCCAGCAGGTCCCGGAGGGTCTTCTCCAGCCTCCCTGGTACGAATCGGAAGCCCAGCTCGTTGGCTTCCTTCATCCTCCATTTCCAAATTGTCCAGAAGTACAGGCCCACCACCCACTCCCTGGCGCTCCTCGACCTCGAAAAAGCCTCATTGGGTTTGGGCAGCGACTTGCTAGGCTTGACAGCATTACGCTCCACTCTCTTAAGAGCCAGCAGGGGGTACCAGGGGGTGGGTTTCCAGGTGTCTGGGTGCAGAGACTTGTGCCAAACACTGGGGGACAGTTCCCTCAGTCTGTCGTGTAAAATCTGCTCCAGGGTGGACAGATTATACCTGACGCACCCCATGAGGATATGGTCCAGAGACAACTCCTGTCCGCAGAGACATGTCTTCATGAGGCTCCGCTCGCCGTGGTACCGATGGCCTATGGCCTGAGCCTGATGCATTTCCCGCCAGAGGGTCTCCTTGAAGCCCAGCGGTATGTTAATTTCCCAAACCAGGGGTGCATAGATGTCCACATCCAGGTACACCTCAAATATCCTGGCCATGGAAACAACCCACCTGTCACAGAAAGGCTGTGCTTTCCATCGGGCCAAGGGGGGCACCACGGTGTCATGGACCACCAACTTAGTCAGGTAAGACAGAGGCTGGTGAGCCAGGACAGGCTGATGGTCTATCCACCCATCAGGGGTAATCAAGGACCAGAGGTCGTAAGGCCGTCCAGAGACCCTTCCCTCATTCGCTAGGGCGTCCGCCCTGTTGTTCCATACATCATCCCCGTGGGCCTTAGCCTTGACGAAGTCGACACTCCCCCTGTGGCTCCGCAGAAGAAAGAGGAGATGTTTAAAGAGGGGAAGAGATGAGGCCGACTGCCCAGTCCGGGGGAAGTCCCCCCACCCGTCCCTTTCCATGGCCAGGAGACTGCCCTTCATCAGCCCAAGCACATAAGTAGAATCCGTATGAACGACCACATTGTATCCCCGCCATGCGGTCATGCACAGGGTGATCGCTGCGACTTCTGCCACATTGTTGGTCATAGGGACGCCAACCAGAGACACACAGTCGTAAAGCTCCAGGTCCGAGACCCAGCCGGCTCCAGCTGTGCAGGACTCCAGGCCATTGTCCAACGCCGACCCGTCCGTCCAGATGTGTATAGTGTCGGGGCAAACCGGTTTCCTCGCCATCGGTACGGCAAGGAAGCTATTGTCGTATTTAATCACACCGGCCCTGCTCCGCCCCCTAGAGGTAAGCAAGACGTCAGTACTTCGAGCCAGTAGAGACGTTGGCTTGGTGAAAATTCGGACGCAGCCCAGGGGGCCATTCATCCTGGGCCATATGTTAGCCGTCTCGCTGCGGGTCCTGGCCGCCTCCCTGGGCGACCAATTGGTATGTATGAGCTTCCGGCGGACCGCTCGCCGGCTCGTCCTACACCTCGGGCACATAGCGTCCCTGTCTCGAGTGTCCACTAAATCTCCAACGAGGGGTGAGTCATGACTCCCAAGGCACCCGCCACCGTATCTAGATGCTTGCAGGGGCGTGGCTGGGTGGTAGAACGCCGGCATGGCGCGCCGCACAGCCAAAGGAGGGGCTTGGCACCGGAGGTCCAAACCATATTTCTTGGCGGTCAGAAAAGCTTGCCGTAAGCGTGGCTCAAGGACTGTGGGCCTAGTGTACGCTCTCTGTAGGAAGGGGTTCAGACCCACTATGTTAGCCGTATTGTTGGTGGAAGAGGCCGCCCGCAAGCCCGCCCACGTCCAAACTTTCCACAGAGTCCGCTGTGGGCCCGAAACGAGATGTGACAGGAAGCGCAGGTCGTAGGCTTCCTTCCTATGAGCCAGGGAGGGGCAGCCCAGGCCCCCCTCCGCCAGAGGGGCTTCCAGCACGTCGAATGGCATAACGGAGAACGGGCCCCTCACGAAGTTCTGAATTTGTTGGCTCATTTTACGGAGGGTAGAGGGGGGGATCCCGTTCCCATCCAGAAGGTGATAACACCTCGATTGGAGGAGGGCTTTGGCCAGTAGGGCCCTGTTCCGCACAGAGGCTCCGATGGCGCGCCATTGCCTAATTAGGCGCGTGTTATGCTTGTGAATTTGGGCCCATCTCGGGGCGGCTAGGTCAGTAGCAGCGACCCAAACGCCCAGAACCCTCAGGGGGTCAGCGGGTGGCAGGATGTATGCCCCTGGAATGAGTGCGCCGCCCATGGACTGATTATCAAAGCATGCCTGGGTGAATAAATCGGGGCCCAGGGGCTTAACGTCCGTTTTCTCCATGTTGAACTTTGAGCCGATCGCGAAGGAAGCAACCGAGAGGCAAGACGAAACCTCAGGGACATCATCCAACTCTGACAGGAAAAGATTGATGTCATCTGCATATAGCATAACCTTCGCGGGAGCTAAGCCGCCTATACTGATGCCTGTGACTGCGCGCCGGATGCGCATTGCGAGAGGCTCGATCGAGAAGTTAAAGAGGAGGCAGGAAAGGGGGTCTCCTTGTCTCACCCCTCGCCTCAATTTGAACCAGTCGCTATATCCACTATTAATTCTCACCCGGGAACGGCATCCGGGCAATATGTCCTGAATCATACCAACCAAACTTCTAGGCAGGCCCATCGCCTTCATCACGCGTAGGAGCCAATCTTGATCGACCCGATCGTAGGCCTTCGCCTGGTCCAGGCTCACCAGATAGCCCGGGGTCCCGGTTGAACGACACAAGTGGGCAACACCCTGCGCGAGCCGGGTGTGATCGCTCATGATACATAATAATCCTTGATTTATTTAATATTTATTTATATTACCAACGTTCGCGACGCGACGCGCCATTTCGATATAGCTGCCCCAGCCTCAAACCCAACATTCGTCACGCTGTCACACACCAAAACGCGTTCTCGGTCAGCTGACCCGGTGTCTATTGAATTTGTCAACGGGTGGCCTCTTCCACTCCGTGGAAGAGGGGGCCATTAGGCTTAGGTCCCGCTTCGACGAGCATTCGCAACGCAGTGTCCTCGGTCTTTCGTACCGCCGTGTCAGCACTCTCTCTCTTGCACTCACTACAATACCCTGTTCACGACCCCAGGATTGTCACTCCTCTCACCCACAACTCCATGTTCGTCCCTCCAAAAGAATCTGCTTGCGGACTCGCCTCACCATCCTCTCGAATCTCAGCACAGTCTCCGCGGATAACACTTTTGCCACCTAGTGCATAATAGAAGTCGTCAGTATCGTTCGCTGTAGACGAAACCTTGCACTGCGGCCCGCCGTCGTTCCGCGAGAGAGGTCGTGATACACCCCCATTCGTCCTCAGCTGTGGCGAACGTCGAGATATCGCGATCACCGCCGACCTCCGTGGAGTCCCATCGCTGGACGTAGACGAGACGGGTGAGGGAGCGATACGCCGTCTCATCACCAACTCAATACACTTGCTACCGGATCATACGAGCACTGCTTTTCAGTGTGGAGTACATGGGCCTCGCGCAATCGACAAATAGCCCAAACTCCGCATCCTCGAAACCCTCTGGGCGCTCGCACGCTTACCCTCGTACGTCTCTCTTTACATTAATTAGGATCCCTCGCTTATTGCACCTTCACGCCCGCGTGGTACTCCACTCGCGTACGGAATAGACCAGCCCCTCGATGGCAGCCATGACTTCTGGGTCAATTGGAACCCCCTCAGTTAACACCAGCCCTGTTGGGGAGCACTCAGAAAAGAGGACGAGTGACCTGACTTGTCCAAATTTTCTATGGTGTAAAATCACTGAAACGACTGGACGCAGAGAGGTCCCTTTGGACTGGACAGCCATAAATACATCTTGAATAGTCAATGTATAGATTGTAGCTAGTTCGACTACTAGGCCTCTCGGCGTTTGAGTCATACATAGGACGAAGTCGTTTTTTCGTTCGTACAGGGGATGCGTGAGCCACGGATTCGTCCCTACCTAATCCGATCGATCGTGAATCCATTTCGACTGGTGGGGCCCCACGGTTCCATACCAGACGCGCGCCCGTTTCGCGAACAAGGGCACGCGGGTCGGGCCAATTAGGGAGAATGAGATCTGATTCGCCTCATCAATACTTCTCGAGGGAGCACATAATTTGTCCCGTCCAGTTTGCCTTTACGGGGAGCCCGGCCTGTAAATTAGAGGCTGTCCTGTCTTCTATGCCGCGCCACACGCTTTCTGCGCGGCGAGCGGATTAGCATTCTCTGACCCCTGCCATCTCCCAGTGCGCTCGAATTGATACCCAGTAAATGACGGAAACCTACACAGACCCATATCCATCATTCCCCATGGGCCTTCATTACGGTTCTAGAATCGGAAGGGCACCCCCCCACTTCCACAAGCTGCCCTGTGACAAGATCTATCAGTCGTCCTGTCACAAAGCACACCTTGTCCCCGTAGAAATATTCTCCGAGATCTTTCTGTTCACGATCCAAGACGATCCGCACTCTCAAACGAATTTGATCCTTGTGTGCCGACACTGGCGCGATATTCCACTCCTGGCATCCACTCTCAATTGAGGATCAATAGTTGGACAAAGAAGAAAGACGTCGAGGGGTTTGGGAGGAGATGGCTCCTTGATGTGACTGTTGGTCCACAAATATATGAACCCGAGACAGGTGAATGGACGAGTGATGAGGATTTCGATCCTGTCGAATTTCATGCATGCTTTATGGCTGCAAGCGAGGCAGCATCCAGATGGCGTTCACTCGTACTCGTTTCATTTCCACCCCCTGGAGAATACAAGGATTTGCAAATTATACACCCTTTGCAGCATCTTGAGTCCTTCAAACTCGACGGCAGTTGTGACCTTGGCAACTTCCTGGAGCCACTTCTCACCGCAATCACCACAACTGTCACCCCACGCTTTACTGTCATGGAGGCCTTTCACCCTGATGCTGCACTCCACCTTGTGCAACCTGCTCACTTCCAAATCTTCTCATCCCTCACAACCCTCAGACTTATTTGTAGGAGGATGGAGAATCCTGTCGATATCCTCCCATGCCTTCACAAGCTGGAGATCTTTGAGGCCCATCATCTTCGCCTCCCAATCTATTCACCAGGAGTTGATCTTCCCCTAACCCAGATCCTCCGTGTCTTGCATCTGAAGTCTGTTTCCGTCCAATGGATAGCAGGCCGGGTCTTTCCTGCCCTCAAAGAATGCTCCATCATATATCCACACCATGCTGATACTATCCAGTCTGTGTATATGCCCTCATGTTCGATTCTGAAATATGATTCTAATAACCTTGGTGCCCTTGAGCATTTTCATTGCCCTCGCCTAGGCGAGTTGGCGATAAAGTGTGGCCAATGGAGGAAATGGAGAGGGGATTTGCAGCTTGCGGCTTTGCATCCCATTTTTGCTGCTCAGAGTCTGACTTGCCTGCATCTGGAAATTAAATGCAGTGGATGGCTGTTGGCTTATATGCTGGGACTAGCCCCAGCTTTGGAAGAGTTGTCGATGAGACTTTGTAGCCCCAGTGCACTGAGCAGCGCTTTCTTCCGAGCATTCGCTGCTGGAGGGCGCAATGTAAGTGCAAAGGCACCATGCAAGACTATTGTGCCTCTCTGTAGGCAGCTGAGGAAGCTTCATCTGCACTACAAACGATGGTCAAGAGGCGCAGAAAGAAATACACTCATCCCGGCCTTTGGCGCTATTGTGGCATCACACCCGGCCAAGGAACAAGCCTTCTCATTTCTATTGAGCTTTGGTGAAGGGTCTGAATTGCAGGAATGGGTCGTGCATGAACCAGTGGAGAGATTTGATATTGAATTGCAAGGAGACAGAAGCTTCGTTGGGGTTTCAAGCCCACTTGGCATAGTTCAATTATCCAGGGCTTCAGTGGATAGTGGTGGTATCCCTGTTACAGGGTCGGGATACCCTCCATTTCCTAGGGAGTCAGAATACATTGCAACTTATGATTGTTTGGACCTTCCCATTGATTATTTCTTTTCTTTCCATAGCCTCAAAGAAGTGAGGATGATGAGATTAGAGCTGGGCATGCGGTCAAACACACAATCTTTGCTAGATGCACCCCTTTTCCATACACTCAATGTTCTTACTGTTTGGGCCTCTCAACTGTCACCCTTGGCTAGTCAGACCTTCCACAAGCTTGAGAAATACCAGGAAGGAGATGCTTTTGATGTGGACGAACCAAGACAGGACCGGTTGACAGAAATGCCTGTCTGCACTAGATTGGTTACGTCGCTCTCCAGACTTGCTATTTTGAAACTTCCACAGGTCCGTGAATTGGAAGTACTTGTTGGGAATGAGGAGGAACCCGATTACCTCTGGGAAAAGTATGTCGCAGTCAACGCACAGATATCAGGATTGAAGCTCCTGGGCTTATCCACAGCCGAGTATGGAACCTCATATTTCAATGATACCCTAAAGATCCTTGGGTCGTTACCAGCTCTGGAAACCTTGGTTCTCCCCAAGCGGCATCTACATTATCCATATGTCACCTTCTTTGAGGCGTTTATCCCAATGAATGCACAGGGGACTTCTGGACCGATCTGGGAGGGCCAGACACCCGAAGTACTTTGCCCCAGGTTGGAGAGTCTGCAGATCGAAGGTATTCGTCCCACTGTCCAACTAGAGCTGATGCCAGTTCTCCAAAACATCGTCACTCTGCGTGCTATTCTTGGGTCTCCTTTGAAGAGTTTCACCTTTTGTGAATGGAATCAATATTCCCGTTCCCTCCAAAAGTGGGAGCTGATTGGGAGAGATGGGGGTTTTACTATCGAAGAGGTTGTTCCAGCTCAGAGGTTTAAACTTGACATTTGACATGAGTAATTCTGGCCTAATCACTGCAATGATCACGCTTAGAACGACGTCAGAAGTATGTACGTAAGGATATTTTTCCATGCCTATGCAAGTCTCTATTCCTAACAACGAAACTGGTTTAAATAATTAATACGAATATTTCACCCATATGTTTTCATTCTAATTTCTCTGCGCCTGGCTCATGCGTGCGCAGCATCACTCCTGCGGTACCCATCCTTTGGACACCGGTCTGCAAGAGGGAGAAATTGGCAATACATATATTGGGAAGGGAATGATGCTCATGCTCCATTTGCATGCTCGTGATGCTCGTGAGCCTACCCCGTGTCCGCTGGTCAGTCTACAATGCGCGAGGCGGTTCGATAAATTCTGTGGAAGCGAAGTGGGACCAAGGGAGATCGATCTTGCCAGCCCCCACGCCTGGCATTGCCCGATTTCGTCATAGCGTTGACTTTTGTGCTTGGTGTCAAGTCCGGCTCGTCGGCGAGGACATTTCATGAGATATGTTGCGCCTTCAAAGGATGAAATGGATGCGACGCCACCAGAGCGTGCGGAATATCGCAATGTATCCACACCATGGTGGAGTGAGGGTGGAACAAGCCAAGGTGTTGCCGATTGTGGACAATGTGGATGTGTCTTCGCGATATGGCCGAAAAATGACCGACGGAGCGTTGGCTGTGGTGTGTATGAGAAGATGTTAGTGCTCCTAGCGGCCTTTTTACTCTGGTGGTAAGAGTGGAGCCGTCGATGCGGCATTACTACGTCTGCCCACGGGGAAGAAGCCAGTGGTGAAGGACGCCGGGTCTCGAACACTGCAAGAGGCCACCGCCACTCTCGAGCCCGATCCATTCCCCACGCTTGGCCTGATCCAGGCATCCAGAATGACTTCATTGGTCAGTAACAATTCGATGGGCGCATCTTCGAGTTTTCCGACGCCGCCTCAAGAAAATGACCTTGTGCGTCGAAGCAGATGAGACGCCACAGGCTCGCTTAATCTCCTGGATGACGACAGTGGAAAACCCAAGCCGAGGTCGAGGACGACCGAGTGCATGCGGAGTGATAGTCGTTGGTTCATGTGCGATCTCGACGAGCAAGCGATAACCAGCGGGACGACGCGAACGGCGGGCGTGTGAACCGGCAGGTGGGCCGGCATTGTGAGTGCGCCCAATATGTCGAAGGGTGTCACATGACAGACGTGCAGTCTGATTTCGAAGGACACTCGCCGACCGCGACTGTAATTTTCATCGCTAGATCAGTTTACCGACACTGAAGCCGGTCTCGTGTTGCTACATCGCTCACAAATCACCTTCGACCCACCGTCTCTCAAAACCGGACCCACCCCGTCGTTAGTACTGTTAATTCCCGAGTAGAGGACCCTCACGGTCACGGTTGTCGTGCGCCTATTATGCACGCATGGCAAGTCACGTTGGGATGTACCTGGGTTCGAATTCACTCCAGCGTCCTCGAGCACGAGCCTCGCATATCCTCGCCTTCACTACACCGCGCGTGAAGGAAAACCCCGCTTTCTGGTGAACACCAGATCTCCCATCATCGCCGCCGATTGGGTGTTCCGAACCAGAGGCACGTCAACGAGCTGACAATCTCAATCACCCTTCGAGGCTTCTAGTTATTCATCCGTTCTCGCCCATGAGTTATTCAACCATCCCTCCTCAATCATTACTGTATCTTCGACGGCGCTGTCCAATAATACCATGTTGAATTACGACGAATGTTTTCTCAAGGACAGAGTGCATTTCAGGTGCCAAGTTTCTTGAGAGCCAGGCCCGCCTCGAGCCTACGGTCTAAACTGGACGAAGACAAGCAGCCCAATCACTCTTGACCTCCATCTCGCCCGACGGACCTGACTCACCTCTCGACCCGCTCCCATATTCTACAACAAATACGCGTAGAACATTTCACAAGATGCATTCACGTACAAGTCGACGACCGGCCGTTGGTCTTGCTGCAGCGCGCGCGAGTACTTCCCACAAGTGCGGATAAGACGAAAAAAAATAATACTCCGCCGCGTGGTGGCATTCACCTTGTCAGGGAGCTTCTCAAACGGGAGTGGGATCGAACGCCGTGAACTGGGCCTCCGAATTCGTTTTACCAGTGAGCAACATTGCTATCAGAGGGATGGAGGGTTGATCGTTGGTAATTTTGCTCACAGCTCGAGAGCCGCTGCTATCTTCTGATCTTTCCTGAGACTCAGACCCACCTCAGAGCCTAAGGACGAAGACACGGACGCCGGAAAAATATTCTGGCATTGATCTCCACCTCGCCCAACGAACGCAACTCACTGGTCGACTCGCTCCCATATTCTGCTGTAAGCACGTGTAAGGGCGACTTTGCAAGATGCATTCGCGTACAAGTGCGGCAACCGGCTGTTGGCGTTGCTGCAGCCCGCGCGCAAGTACTATCCACAAGCGCGGATAATGCAAAAAGAAGCTATTCACCTTGTCATAGACCTTTTCATGCGGCGGTAGGATCGGACTCCGTGAACCAATGGGGCCGCCAAAGTGAGCAACGGCGTTAGGCTCACTATCCGAGCGATGGCGTGCCGATCGTTGATGATATTACTACAGCTAAGGGGTGGCTGCTATCTTCGGCTTTCCTTTGACAACCATTCTGCAAGGTCGCACGCCCGCCTCGATGAGGATTAGCAACTTAGATAATGAAGTACCCTCTGTCTTTTGTACCACGCCGGCAGTACCCCGTCTCTTGCCAGAGATCCCCACTCCCATACCCTGTTTACGGCCTCCGCGGATGTTATTACTCTCACCCGCATCTCCATCGCTCGTCCGTCGAATGACCACTCGGACTCGACCGTCCTCCCGAAGCCCAGCGCAGGCCCTGCGTGTATACGCCTTTGCCACCTGGTGCATGAAAGAAGTCGTCAATGCCCTTCGCTGTAGTCAATGTCCTGTACTGGAGTAGATTCCGGCCATCGTTCCGCGAGAGAGATCGTGATACACCCACATTCGTCCTCGATTTGTGGCGACCGTCGAGATTCCGGCGTCACCAACGACCTCTTTGGGGTACTACCACTGGTCGCAGAAGAGATGGGCGAGGAAACGGTGCGTCGTCTCGTTACGCACTCAATACGCTTACCAATGGATTATCCTAGTACTAATCTTTAGTGTAGAGTACCTGGACCTCGAGCAACCGACAAATAACCCAGGCTCCTCATCCTCAAAATCCTCTGGGCGCTCGCATGCTTACCCTCATACGTCTCTCTCGACATTGATTTGAATCCCTCGCTATCCCTCGCTTAATTCATCTGCAGACCCGCGCGGTGCTTCACTCCTGCACTCAACAGACCGCCGCTCAACAGCAGCCATGACTTCTGGGTCAATTAAAAACCTCTCCTATTAGCATCAGCCCTGTTGGGGTGGCATTCAGAGAAGAGGACGAAATGCCTTACTGGTGTCCATATTTTTCTATGGTGTGAAACCTAATTTATTTTGTCTGAAAACGGACGCAAAGAGGCTTCGTTAGGATAGACAACCAGAAGTACGCCTTAAATAGGTCAATGCATGAACTAAAGTTAGTTCGACTACTACTCTACGCCTGAGCCATACGGAGAACGAAGCTGCGTACTGAGGACGTGTGAGCCGCTCAGTCGTTCCTACCTATTCTTATCTATCGTGAATCCATTGCAACTGGCCGACCAGTCTGAGCGTGCAACGTGTCATCCGTCTGCTGCCCGCCTCGGTCTGCTTTGCGAACAAGTCAGCGCAGAGGGAATGGAGACCTGATTCGCCTACCAAAACTCCACGAAGAGGCACATACTTCGTCCAGTCTGCGTTTATGGGGAGCCCGGCCTAGCTGGCACTCTCTGAACCCTGCCATCTCGCTAGATCAGTTTACCGACTCCGAAGTCGGTCTCGTGTTGCTCCGATCCACCTTCTCTCAAAACCAGACAGCGCCCCGTCGTTACTACCGTGCCACACCCCAATAGAGGACCCTCACGGTCACGGCTTGTGTACAAGTGCGGCGACTGGCTGTTGGCCTCGCTGCAGCTCGCGCGAGTACTACGGGGCGCAAAGGACTCTCGTGACAACCATCCGCTAAACAACTTGTGAAGAAGCGGCGGATGGAATACTGTGTGCGCCGTTCCTGGGTGGGTCATTATAAAAATCGTTCCTGTTATTTGTCCAGGTGCCAAAGACCATCGAACAGCCCGATGATCCACACTGCCTCCCTTTACTTTCACGAACGTACCTTTCCTCGCTAAATCGAAGAGAGTTGGAGACAAATACCAGTCAAAGATTTCGTAGTTGCCTCGATGTATGAAGTGAAGCTCGTTTGACCACCATGTGCGATGGAGTATTGAGATCGGCCAGGTTGAAGGTTGAGATCCATTGTTGGCCAATCTTCGAGGGTTGTAGTTGGCTCATCCTGTCACGCTCGGATTCTGGCTAAGCGGGGGCACGTCGCGTACCGGGTTCTTCTGGGTTCGAGCAGGGTGTCGGGCAGGGATCGGGCAAGATATCAGGCAGAGACCAAGATCGGCTGAGGTGTGGCCTAGCGTGATCACTACGCGTCGTAGCGAAACAGGAATATATATCAAATTACATGATTTCGATCGATGTGGCAGTGCGCTAAATATCGGCAATCATTCCACATCTGTTGTTCTGGCCCGTGAGTTATTTCACCCATCCGTCCAATTATGTGGTTCGTTGGTACAGTCACGCGTGTGAATATTCTCAAGGGCTCGGGCGTAATGCACCTTCCTGAGGGCCAGGCCCAACCAGACAAGGGAAAATCCTGGCCTCGCTCTTGTCCTCCATCTCGCCCAAGGAACGCGACTTACTTGTAGAACCGCTCCTATATTCTTCAGTAAACCTAGAACGCCTTTGGAAGATGCATTTGTGTACAAGTGCGAGCGACGACTGGCTGTTAGCCTTGCTGCAGCTCACGCCAGTGTTTCCACGAGTGCGGATAAGACGAAAAACACCGCGTGATGGCACATATCTCGTCACCGAGCTTCCCAAACGGCGGTGGCATCGAACGCTGTGAGCTGGGACTCCGAACTCGTTGACTGGTGAGTGCCAGGCTTACAATCCGAGCGGTGGCGTGCTGATTGGCGATAATTTTACTGCCAGCTCGAGGGTGGTTGCTATCTTCTGCTTTGCGTGGACTACCATTCTGCACGGTCGCACTCCCGCCTCGACGAGCATTCGCATCATAGATAGCGAGGTATCCTCTGTCTTTCGTACCGCGCTGCCAGTACTCTGTCTTTTACAAGGTATATCCACCGTAATACCCTGTTCACATCCCCCGTGGTTGTCATTCCTCTCACCCGCATTTCCATGTTCCTTCCTCGAATGTCGAAACGTCGAAAAGCACCTGCTCTCGGACTCGTCCCGCCGCCCTCTCGAATCTCAGCATAGGCTCCGCATATATACGCCTTTGCCACCTGGTGCATGAAAGAAGGTGTCGGTGCCGTTCGTTGTAGACAAGGCCCTGCACTGCAGTGGATGTCTGCAGTCGTTCCGCGACAGGGATCGTGATACACCCCCCATTCGTCCTCAGTTGTGGTGAACGTCAAGATTCCGTCGTCACCGCCGACCTCTGTGGAGTCCTACCAGGGTGGACTGGATGCAGAAGAGATAGGCGAGGAAGTGGTGCGTCATCTCATCACGAGCTCGATACCCTTGCTAATGCAATATACTAGTACTATTTCCTTGCGCGAACTCGAGCAATCGGCAAAGATCCCGAGCGCTGCATCCTCGAAATCCTCTGGGCGCTCGCATGCTCACCCTCGTACATCTCTCTCTACATTTCTTAGGATCCCTCGCTATCGCTTGCTTACTACATCTCCACACCAACGCGGCCCTCTACTCACATACCATCCCTTCAATAGCAGCCATGACTTCTGGGTCAATTGGAACCTCTTCTATCGACATTAGCCCTATTGGAGACCATTTAGAGAAGAGGAAAAGTGATCTTACTACTGTCCACATTTTTCTATGGTGTAAAATCTATGGTATTTTGTCTGAAAACGGCGCAAAAAGTCATCGTTAAACTAGACGGCCAGAAATACATCCTGAATAGTTCAATGTATGAACTGAAGCTAGCTCGACTACTACGCCTCTCGGCGTTTGAGCCACACGGCGAACGAAGTCGTTATTTCGTACGCATTGAGGACGCGTGAGCCGCTCACTTGTCCCTTTCTAATCTTCTCAATCGTGAATCCATTTCGACTAGCCTAACAATGTGATCGTGGAGCTAGCGTGCAACATGTCATCCCATCCGGTCTGCCTCGCGCGATCGCGAACAAGAGCACGCCAAGAAATCTAAGATCTAATTCGCCCCACCAAAATTTCTCAATGGGGCACGCATTTGTTCCCGTCCAGCCTGTGTTTACGGGGAGCCCGGCCTGAAAGGCTGTCCTGTCTTCCAGGCCACCCGCTTTCCGTTCGGGGCCGATGGTCGATGGTCGATTCTCTGACTCTTGCCATCTCCCAGTGCGCTCGAATCAATCCCCATTAAATCACGGAAACCTACCCAGACCCTTATCCACCCATGTCTGAGGATTCTGACTTCGGGTCGTACTGCACTCGGTCTGACGTCCGCTCGCGTTACCCTGGCTTGACCTTGACTAGCCTCTTCCCGCCCACTTCTTACAAAAGTCATGATTTGCTGTCGTGGACCTATCAGTCGCCGCCTCGACACAAAGTCCACCTCATCCCCGTAGAAATATTCTCCGAGATCTTTCTGTACACGGTCCAAGACGATCCACACTCTCAGACGAATTTGATGCTTGTGTGCCGACACTGGCGTGATATTATGCTTTCCACTCCCGGCATCCACTCTCAATTGAGGATCAATAGTTGGACAAGGAAGAGAGATATCAAGGGGTTTGGGAGGGGATGGCTCCTTGATGTGACTGTTGGTCCACCATGGTATGAACCCGGGATAGATGAATGGATGAGTGACTCATTTTTAAATCACCGCGGATTTCATGAATGCTTTATGGCTGCAGCCGAGGCAGCACCCAGATGGCGCTCACTCGTACTCGTTTCATTTCCACCTCCTGGAGGATACGAGGATTTGCAAATTATACACCCTTTGCGTCATCTTGAGTCCTTCAAACTCGATGCAAGTTGCGACCTTGGTAACTTCCTGGAGCCACTTCTCACCACAATCACCACAACTGTCACCCCACGCTTTACTGTAATGGAGGTCTTTCACCCTGATGCTGCACTCCACCTTGTGCAACCTGCTCACTTCCAATTCTTCTCATCCCTCACAACCCTCAGACTTATTTGTAGGAGGATGCAGAATCCTGTCGATATCCTCCGATCCCTGAACAGGCTGGAGATCTTTGAGGCCCATCATCTTCACCTCCCAATCTATTCACCAGGATTTGACCTTCCCCTAACCCAGATCCTCCGTGTCTTGCATCTGAAGTCTGTTTCCATCCAATGGATAGCAGGCCGGATCTTTCCTGCCCTCGAAGAATGCTCCATCATATATCCACACCATGCTGATACTATCCAGTCCGTGTATATGCCCTCATGTTCGATTCTGAAATATCACTCCAATGACCTTCACACCCTTGAACATTTTCATCACCCCCCACTGGCTAGATTGGAGGTACAGTGTGACCAATGGAGGAAATGGAGAGGGGATTTGCAGCTTGTGGCTTTGCACCCCATTTTTGCTGCTCAGAGCCTGACCTGTCTGCAGCTGAAAATCAAATGCAGTGGATGGCTGTTGGCTTATATGCTGGGACTAACCCCTGCTTTGGAAGAGTTGTCGATGAGACTTTGTAGCCCCAATGCACTGAGCAGCGCCTTCTTCCGAGCATTTGCTGCTGGAGGGCGCAATGTAAGTGCAAAGCCACCAGGCAAGACTATTGTGCCTCTCTGTAGGCAACTGAGGAAGCTTCATCTGCACTACAAACGATGGTCAAGAGGCACAGAAAGAAATGGACTCATCCCGGCCTTTGGTGCTATTGTGGCATCACACCGGGCCAAGGAACAAACATTCTCATTTCGATTGAGCTTTGGTGAAGGGTCAGAATTGCAGGAATGGATCGTCCATGAACCAGTGGAGAGATTTGATATCGAATTGCAAGGAGGCCGAACCCTCATTGGGGTTTCAAGCCCGCCTGGCATAGTTACGTTATCCAGGGCTTCAGTGGATAGTCATGGTGACCCCGTTACAGGGTCGGAATACCCTCCACTTCCTAGGGAGTCGGAATATATTGCAACTATTGAGCATTTGAAGCTTCCCATTGATTATTTCTTTTCCTTCCATAGCCTCAAAGAAGTGAGGATGACGACATTAGACCTGGGCATGCGGTCAAACACACAATCTTCGCCAGACGCACCCCTTTTCCATACACTCAAGGTTCTTACTGTTTACACGTCTCACCTGTCACCCTTGGCTAGTCAAACCTTCCACAAGCTTGAGAGATACAAGGAAGAAGATGCTTATGGTGTGGATGAATCAAGACAAGACTGGCTGACAGAAATGCCTGTCTGCACTAGATTGGTTACGACGCTCTCCAGACTTGCTACTTTGAAACTTCCACAGGTCTGTGAATTGGAAGTACTTGTTGGTCATGGGGAGGAACCCGTTTACCTCTGGGAAAAGCACGTCGCAGTCAATGCAAGGCTGTCAGGATTGAAGCTTCTGAGTTTATCCTTCACCGATGACGCATACTCGAATTTCAATGATATCCCAAAGATCCTTCGATCGTTACCAGCTCTGGAAACCTTGGTTCTCTCCTGCTGGCATCTAGTTACACCATATGTCACCTTCTTTGAGGCGTTTATCCCAATGAATGCACAGGGTACTTCTGAACCGATCTGGGAGGGCCAGATACCCGAAGTACTTTGCCCCAGGTTGGAGAGTCTGCAGATCGAAGGTATTAGCCGCACTATCCAACCAGAGCTGATGCCAGTTCTCAAAAACATCGTCACTCTGCGTGCTATCATTGGGTCTCCTTTGAAGAGTTTCACCTTTTATCATTGGGGTCCCAAAAAGTGGGAGCTGATTGGGAGAGATGGGAGTTTTACTATGGAAGAGGTTGTTCCAGCTCAGGAATTTAAACTTGACATTTGACCCGAGTAATTCTGGCCTAATCACTGCAATGATCACGCTTAGAATGACGTCAGAAGTATGTACATTGGAATGTTTTTCTATGCCCATGCAAGTCTCTATTACTAACAACGAAACTGGTTTTAAATAATTAATACGAATAATTCACCCACATGTTTTCATTCTAATTTCTCTGTGCCTGGCTCATGCGTGCAGCACCACTCCTGCGGCACCCATCCTTTAGACACCGGTCTGCAAGAGGGAGGAGTGGAAGATACATATACTGGGAAGGGAATGAAGCTCATGTTCTATTTACATCCTCCTGATGCTCGTGGGCTCACCCCGTGTCCGCTGGTCAGTCTGCAATGTGCGACGCGGTTTCGGCAAATCCTGGGAGGCGAAGTGGGACCATGGGAGATCGACCTTGTCAGCTCCGACGCATGCCATTGCCCGATCTCGTCATAGCGTTGATTTTTGTGCTTGGTGTCAAGTTCGACTCGCCGGTGAGGACATTCCATGAGATCGATATGTTAATGGATGCGATGTCACCAGAGCAGGCGGAATACCACAATGTATCCACACCATGGTGGAGGCAGGGTGGAACGAGCCAAGGCATTGCCGATTGTGGGCAATGTGGATGTGCCTTCGTGATATGGCTGAAAATGACCGACGGGGCGTTGGCTGTGGTGTGTGTGTGAGGAGACGTTAGTGCTCCTAGCAGCCTCTTTGCTCTCGTGGTAAGAGTGGAGTCGTAGATGCGGCCAGTGTCGATGCGGCATTGCCACTTCTGCCCATGATGAAAAACGCTGGGTCTCGAACACTGCAAGAGGCGACCGCCACTATCGAGCCCGATCCATTCCCCACGCTTGGCCTGATCTAGGCACCCCGAATGACTTCATTGGTCAGCGACAATTTGGTGGGTGCATCGTCGAGTTTCCCGAGGCCGCCTCAAGAAGGTCCTCTTGCATCGAAGCAGACGAGACGCCACAGGTTCGCTAATCTCCTCAATGACGACGATCGAAAACCCAAGCAGAGGCCAAGGACGAGGGAGCGGATGCTGAGTGATAGTCATTGGTTCATGTGCGACCTCGACGAGCAAGCGATAACCAGCGGGACGACGCGAACGGCGGGCGTGCGAACCGGCAGGTGGGCCGACATTGTGAGTGCGCTCAATATGTCCAAGAGTGTCACATGACAGATGTGCAGTCCGATTTCGAAGGACACTCGCCGACCGTGACTGTAATTTTCATCGCTTGATCAGTTTACCGACTCCAAAGTTGGTCTCGTGTTGCTACATTGCTCACAAATCACCTTCGACCCACTGTCTCTCAAAACCGGACCCACCCCGTCGTTAGTACCGCGTCACACTCCAGGGAGAGGACCCTCACGGTCACGGCCGTCGTTCGTCGCTCGCCTATTATGCACGCATGGCAAGTCACGTTGGGATGTACCTGGGTTCAAATTCACTCCAGCGCCCTCGAAGCACTGCACGAGGCTCGCATATCCTCGCCTTCACTACACCACACGTAAAAGAAGGTCCCCCCGCCGTCAAACGAACAACTGGTTTGCAGTGAGTGGATGGGCGCTTCGTACAACCCCCGCTTTCTGGTGAACACGACATCTCCCATTATCACTGCCGATTGGGTGTTCCTTACCAGAGGCTCATCAACGAGTTGACAATCTCAATCACCCTTCGTACGTGGGTTCTAGTTATTCATCCGTTGTTCTCGCGCATGAGTTATTCACCCATACCGACTCCAATCATTGCTCTCGAATCTCAGTATATTCTTCGTGTATATACGTCTTTTCTACCAGGCGCATGAAGCATGAAAGGCGCCGTCAGTGCCGTTCGCTGTAGTCGAGTCCCTCCGCTGCGGTGGATTCCGGCTAGCGGCCTCTTTACTCTGGTAGTAAGAGTAGAGCCGTCGATGCAACCAGTGGGGAAGAAGTTGATTCTTGGGTCTCGAACATTGCAATGCCATTCTCGGTTCCAACGCAACGGTAACAAAGGACATCATTCTCGGACCCTCTCCCCACTCGGCCTGAGCCAGACATCCCGAATGAGTTCATTGGTCAGCGGTCAATGAATCGGCGTATTTCAACGCCGTCTCTTGTGCACCGGAGCGGACGAAACGGCGCAGACTCGCCTAATCACCTCGATGACGACAGTCGAGAACTCGCAGAGGACGAGGATAAGGATGAGGGAGCGGATGCTAGCTGAGTGACAGTCATTGGTTCATGTGCGCCCTCGAGGTGCAAACGACGAACAGCGTAATGATGCGAACGGCGAGCGTGTGAATCGGTACATGGGCCGGAATCGTGAGTGCGTTCATTACGATGAAAGGATGCCAGCAACGACATCGATTGGACCCTCACACGACAGAGGCGCAGTCCATTTCCGTCTTCGAAGGACGGGTTGTTCATTCTCGCCCGAAAGGTCAAGAGCAGCATCTGCTCAGCGTAGGCTCATATCTCTCGTTCTTTCATCTAGGACAGGGTTCTCTCCTTCGTTCAGTGATCCATTCTCGTTTACGTCGCTCGTTCTTATTTCAACTCCGCTTCCCTTACTTTCCGAGTCGAATGATCTGCTGACCATTTGTTTCTTGGCTCATAGGTCAGGCTATTTTATACGTGCATTGCCGATCACGTTTACGACGATCGCGTGAAGTCGCACATTCCTCTCCAACGAATATCGCCAACGGCCCTCCCCACCCATTGTCGCTCACCCGTCGTCCCTTGCGTCGGTTTGTAGCCCGTAGTGATTTTGCATCGAGAGGCACCTCACCTTAAGCCGCGAATATCCCTCTGTGGCGCGCAAAGAAGTCCCGCGACGAAGACGCGGCGGGTGCATGAAGAATGCTGCGCGTCCCGAGTCTGGTAGGTCATTATAAAGATTGTTCCTGTCCAAGCAGTCGTCTACCAAGCTACCAAGCTCATCCACCCATTCTGTAGAACCCGCTCGATGGCCCACATCGCATCCCCTCACTCTCCTGACCGTAATTTTCATCGCTGGATCAGTTTTACCGACTCCGAAGTCGGTCTCGTCTTGCTACTTTGCTCATAGATTACCTTCGATCCATCGTCTATCAAGACCGCACACGCTACTCCAACTGAGAAGAGCACCCCGTCGTTAGTCTCGCGCCACTCCCCAGTACAGGACCCTCGTGGTCACTACCGTCGTCTGTCGCGCCTCATTTCATTCCATTTCGTTCGTCGCTCGCCCATTACGCCTTCATGGCAAGTCGCATTGGGTTGTACCTGCCCTCGAACTCACTCCAGCGCCCTCGAAGCACTGCACGAGGCTCGCATATCCTCACCTTCGCTACGCGGCGCCTGAACGAGTCTCTCAAGAACCTCTCCCCGTGGGACGAACCGCTGCTCTGCAGTGGGTGCGCAGGTGTGTCGTACTACCCATTTGTGTGCACCGTCCGAGGTGGTAGTACAACCATTCGTTCCCGCTTCTGGTGAACACAAGTCGTCCGTCAAGCTTCCTCGATTGAGTGTCCCTCCATCAGTGATGTAGGGCGGCGAGTGAGTGGGCGATAGATCGTTTCATCACGAGATCAATACAGAGCCAAATAATCAACACAGTCATTGTTCTCGCTAAGAAGTATCTGGACGCTCACACCATCTAGAGTGGTCGGCGATGTACCCAAGCACTAAGATCCTCCGAGTCCTCTCGGCATTTGTATTCTTGTCCTTGTACATCTTTATCTACATATCCTAAACACTCAGCTAACGCTGGTTCACCTCACCTCCGCCATCTCCTAAAAGACCCACCGCTTGACGGAGATTAGAGCGCCCGATTCGACCAGAACTCCCTTGTTGAGCTTGAAGTGGTCTAAAGAGCAGGACTAGAGAGCCCCTTGGCCTTCTGTATTTGCCTTTGGTGTAGCCTGGATTATCTTCTCTAAACGAGGATGACCGTTTGGGTGCAAAGTGCTCGAAGGACATGTCAAAGCGATATCTTAGTTACCTCGATATGTGAATTGAAGCCGCTTAGACCAATGTACGATGAGGCGATATCACCCGTTGTTTTCGCGCGTGAGTCCCGGCCAACCCTTACCTTCGACAGGGCTGTCCAATAATGTGGCTTGTGGGTACAGTCACGGCTATCAAGTTTCTCAAGGGCTCGGGTGGCAAGGCCCAGGCTCAACTGATCTTGACCTCCGTCTCCCCGACGAACGCGACTTACTTGTCGACTCGCCCCTATATTCTGCAGTAAACACGCGTAGACCGCCTTTGCAAGATGAATGCGCGTACAAGTGCGACGACTGGCTGTTCGCCTTGCTGCAGTTCGCGCCAGTATATCCACAAGTGCGGATAAGACGAAATAAAGACCAAACTCACCGCATGATAGTATCCTTCTCGTCACGGACCTTTTCAAAGGGCGGTGGGGTCGGACGCCGTGAACTGTGCCTCCGAACTGGTGAGCAACAGCGCCAGGCTTACTATCTGAGGGGCGGCGTGTTGATCATTGATAATTTTGCTCATAGCTCAAGGACGGCAGCTATCGTCTGCTTCGCGTTCGTTACCACTTTGCAAGATCGACCGCCCGCTTCGATGAGCATTCGCAACGTCGTGTCCTCTGTCTTTTGTACCGCGCTATCAGCACTCTGTCTCTTGCACCCACTGCAATACCCTGTTCACAACCCCCGCGGTTGTCATTCCTCTCACCCACAACTCCATCTTCGTCCCTCGAGCGTCGAAAAGCACCTGTTCTCGGGCTCGTCTCACTGTCATCTCGAATCTCAGCACGGACTCCGCGTGTATACTCCTTTGCCACCTGGTGCATAAAGAGGTCGTCAGTGTCGTTCGCTGTAGACAACAGCCTGCACTGCAACTGGTCGGCGTTCCGCGAGAGAAATCGTGATACGTCCCCGTTCGTCCTCAGCTGTGGCGAACGTCAGGATATCATCGTGGTCACCGCCGACCTCCGTGGAGTCCCACCAGGGTGATACCACTGGAGTGGAAGAGACGGCGAGGGAGCGATGCACCGTCTCATCACGCACCCAGCACGCTTGCTAATGGGTCATACGAGTACTATTTTGTAGTGTAGAGTACCTGGACCTCGAGCAATCGACAAATAGCTCAAGCTATGCATCCTCGAAACCTCTGGGCGCTCGCACGCTTGCCCTCGTACGTCTCACTTTACATTAATTAGAATCCCTCACTTATTGCACCTTCACGCCCGCGCGTACTCCACTCACGTACGGAATAGACCAGCCCCTCGATGGCAGCCATGACTTCTGGGTCAATTGGAACCTCTTCAGTTAGCACCAGACCTGTTGGGGAGCACCCAGAAGAGAGGACGAGTGACCTGACTGTTGTCCAAATTTTCTATGGTGTAAAATCACTGAAACGACTGGACGCAACGAGGTCCCTTTGGACTGGATAGCCATAAATACATCTTGAAATAGTCAATATATAAATTGTAGCTAGTATATAGTTCGACTACTAGGCCTCTCGGCGTTTGAGTCATACATAGGACGAAGTCGTTATTTCGCTCTTACAGGGGATGCGTGAGCCACTGATTCGTCCCTACCTAATCCGATCGATCGTGAATCCATTTCGACTGGTGGAGCCCCACGTTTCCATACCAGACGCGTGCCCGTTTCGCGAACAAGGGCACGCGGGTCGGGCCAAGGGAGAATGACATCTGATTCGCCTCATCAATACTTCTCGAGGGAGCACATAATTTGTCCCGTCCAGTCTGCATTTACGGGGAGCCCGGCCTGTAAAGGCTGTCCTGTCTTCTAGGCCGCGCCACACACTTTCCGCGCGGCGAGCGGATTAGCATTCTCTGATCCCTGCCATCTCCCAGTGCGCTCGAACTGATACCCAGTAAATCACGGAAACCTACCCAGACCATATCCATCATTCCCCATGGATTCTGACGGAAAATGGTTTGACACCGATTGGTATGATTGGTTCTGCGACACCTATTCGCCCGCCATCCATCAGTCTGGAATCGACAGGACACCCTCCCACTTCCACAAGCAGCCCTGTGACAAAATCCATCAATCGTCCTGTGACAAAGCCCACTTTGTCCCTGTAGAAATATTCTCTGAGATCTTTCTATACACGATCCAAGATGATCCACGCTCTCAAACGAATTTGATGCTCGTGTGCCGGTACTGGCGCGATATAATGCTTTCAACTCCGGGCATCCACTCTCAATTGCGGATCTATGGTTGGACAGAGAAAAAAGACGTCGAGAGGTTTGGGAGCAGATGGCTCCTTGATGTGACTGTTGATATACAACGTGTGGATACTAGGCGAAATCCTTGGAACAAGGAAGCGTATTTCAACCCTGTCGAATTTCATGCGTGCTTTATGGCAGCAACAGGGGGAGCATCTAGATGGCGCTCGCTTGCACTTCTTTCATTTCCGCCTTCTGGAGAATACAAGGATTTACAAATTAGGCAACCTTTGCAGCACCTTGAGTCCTTCAAACTCACCGCAAGTTGCGACCTTGGTAACCTCCTGGAGCCACTTCTCACTGCAATCACCACAACTGTCACCCCACGCTTTACTGTAATGGAGGTCTTTCACCCTGATGCTGCACTCTACATTGTCCAACCTGATCACTTCCGAGCATTCTCATCCCTCACAACCCTCAGACTCACTTGTAGGAGGATGCAGAATCCTGTCGATATCCTCCCATCCCTGAACAAGCTGGAGATCCTTGACGCTCATCACCTCTCCCTCCCAATTGATCCGCGAGCTGTTGACCTTCCTCTGACCCAGACGCTCCGCAACTTGCGTTTGAAGTGTGTTTCCATCCAATGGATGGCAGGCCAGATCTTTCCTGCCCTCGAAGAATGCTCTATCAAATTCCCATCGTATGCTGATATTTTCCAGTCTGTGTATATGCCCTCATGTTCGATTCTGAGATATGATTCTAATAACCTTGGTGCCCTTGAACATTTTCATTGCCCTCGCCTAGGCGAGTTGGAGATAAAATGTGGGCAATGCAGGAAATGGAGAGGGGATTTGCAGCTTGCGGCTTTGCATCCGATTTTTGCTGCTCAGAGCTTGACCCGTCTGCAGCTAGAAATCAAATGCAGTGAGCGGCTATTGAACTATATGCTGCGACTTGCCCCAGCTCTGGAAGATCTTTGGATGGGACTTTCGAGCCCCTATGCACTGAGCGGCGCTTTCTTCCTAGCATTTTCTGCTGGAGGGCGCAATGCAACTGTAGGGCCATCAAGCCGGACCATTGCACCACTCTGTAGGCAACTGAGGAAGCTTCATCTGCACTACAAAAGATGGTCAAGAGGCGCAGAAAGAAATGGACTCATCCCGGCCTTTGGTGCTATTGTGGCATCACACCCGGCCAAGGAACAAGCCTTCTTATTTCGATTGAGCTTTGGTGAAGGGTCAGAATTGCAGGAATGGATCGTCCATGAACCAGAGGAGAGATTTGATATAACATGGAAAAGAGACAGAACCTTTATTGGGGTTTCAAGCCCACTTGGCATAGTTCCGTTATCCAGGGCTTCAGAGTATAATGGTCATGGCCCCCTTACAGGGTTAGAATACCCTCCACTTCCTAGGGAGTCGGAATACATTGCAACTCATGAGGATTTGGAGCTTCCCATTGATTATTTCTTTTCCTTCCATAGCCTCAAAGAAATGAGGATGAGGAGATTAGGCCTGGGCATGCGGCCAAACACACAATCTTCACCAGATGTACCCCTTTTCCATACACTCAAGGTTCTTATTGTTCGCTTCTCTCGTCTGTCACCCTTGGCTAGTCAAAGGTTCCACAAGCTTGAGAGATACCAGGAAGAATATGCTTTTGATGTGGGCGAACCAAGACAGGACCGGTTGACAGAAATGCCTGTCTGCACTAGATTGGTTACATCGCTCTCCAGACTTGCTACTTTGAGACTTCCACAGATCCGTGAATTGGAAGTATTTGTTGATGATGAGGAGGGACCCGATTACCTCTGGGAAAAGCACGTCACAGTCAACGCAAAGCTATCAGGATTGAAGCTCCTGATTTTATACACTACCAAGAATAGAAACTCGCATTTCAATGATATCCCAAAGATCCTTGGATCGTTACCAGCTCTGGAAACCTTGGTTCTCTACAAGGGGCATTATCTATTTGAACCATACGTCACCTTCTTTGAGGCGTTTATCCCAATGAATGCACAGGGTACTTCTGAACCGATCTGGGAGGGCCAGATACCCGAAGTACTTTGCCCCAGGTTGGAGAGTCTGCAGATCGAAGGTATTAGTCCCACTATCCAACCAGAGCTGATGGCAGTTCTCAAAAACATCGTCACTCTGCGTGCTATTATTGGGTCTCCTTTGAAGAGTTTCACCTTTTGTAATTGGGATTGTGATTGGCATAAGTGGGAGCTGATTGGGAGAGATGGCAGTTTTATGATGGAAGAGGTTATTCCAGCTCAGAGATTTAAACTTGACGTTTGACCTGAGTAATTCTGGCCTAATCACTGCAATCATCATGCTTAGAATGATGTGAGAAGTATGTACGTAGGGATATTTTTCCATGCCTATGCAAGTCTTTATTCCTAAGGATGACACTGGTTTAAATAATTAATATGAATAATTCACCCACATGTTTTTATTCTAATTTCTCTGCGCCTGGCTCATGCGTGTGCAGCATCACTCCTGCGGTACCCATCCTTTGGACACCGGCATGCAAGAGGGAGGAGTGGACGATATATACACTGGGAAGGGAATGAAGCTCATGCTCTATTTGCATCCTCCTGATGCTCGTGAGCTTACCCTGTGTCCGCTGGTCAGTCTGCAAGGTGCGATGCGGTTTCGACAAATTCTGTGGAGGCGAAGTGGGACCATGAGAGATCGGTCTTGTCAGCTCCCACACATGCCATTGCCCTATTTCGTCATAACGTTGACTTTTGTGCTTGGTGTCAAGTTCGGCTCGTCGGCGAGGACATTTCATGAGATATGTTGCGCCTTCAAAGGATGAAATGGATGTGGTGCCACGAGAGCGGGCGGAATATCGCAATGTATCCACACCATAGTGGAGTCAGGGTGGAACAAGCCAAGGGATTGCCGATTGTAGACAATGCAGATGTGTCTTCGCGATATGGCCGAAAATGACCGATGGGATGTTGGCTGTGGTGTGCGTGTGAGGACACGCTAGTGCTCCTAGCGGCCTCTTTACTCTAGTGGGAAGTGGGGCCGTAGATGCAGCCAGTGTCGATGCAGCATTACTACTTCTATCCATGGGGAAGAAGGTGATTCTGCCAATGGTGAAGAACGCTGGGTCTCGAACGCTGCAAGAGGCCACCGCCACTCTTGAGCTCGATCCATCCCCCACGCTTGGCCTGATCCAGGTATCCCAAATAACTTCATTGGTCAGCGACAATCTGATGGGTGCATCTTCGAGTTTTCCGACGCCGCCTCAAGAAAGTCTTCGTGCGTCGAAGCAGACGAGACGCCACAGACCCGCTTAATCTCCTGGATGACGACAGTCGAAAACCCAAGCGGAAGTCAACGACGAGGGAGCGGATGCTGAGTGATAGTCATTGGTTCATGCGCGACCTCGACGAGCAAGCGATATCCAGCAGGACGACGCGAACGGCGGGCATGCGAACCGGCAGATGGACCAACACCGTGAGTGCGCTCAACATGTAGAAGGGTGTAACATGACAGAGGTGCAGTCCGATTTCGACGGACACTCGCCGACCACGATTGTAATTTACATCGCTAGATCAGTTTACCAACTCTGAAGCCGGTCTCGTGTTGCCGCATTGCTTACAAATCACCTTCGACCCACCGTCTCTCAAAACCAGACCCACCCCGCCGTTAGTTCCGCGTCACTCCCCAGTAGAGGACCCTCACGGTCACGGCCGTCGTTCGTCGCTCGCCTATTATGCACTCATGGCAAGTCGCATTGGGATGTACCTGGGTTCGAATTCACTCCAGCGTCCTCGAAGCACTGCACGAGGCTCGCATATCCCCGCCTTCACTGCCAAGCGCGTGAAGGAAAACCCCGTTTTCTGGTGAACACCAGATCTCCCGCCGATTGGGTGTTCCTTACCTGAGGTTCGTCAACGAGTTGACAATCTCAATCACCCTTCGAGGGTTCCATTTATTCATCTGTTGTTCTCGCGCATCAGTTATTCAACCATCCCGGCTCAATCCTTACTTGGCCAGCGCTATCCAATAATGCCACGTTGAAGTACGACGAGTGTTTCCTCAAGGACAGAGTGCATCTCAGGTCCCAGGTTTCCTGAGGGCCAGGCCCGCCTCGACCTGGACGAAGACAAGCGGGAAAAGCATTCCAATTGCTCTTGACCTCCATCTCGCCCGACGAACTCAACTCACCTGTCGACTCGCTCCCTTATTCTACAACAAATACGTGTAGAACGTTTCACAAGATGCATTCACCTACAAGTCGACGACCAGCCGTTGGCCTTGCTGCAGCTCGCGCGAGTACTACCCTCAAGAGCGGATAAGACGAAAAAAAAAAAAAAACTCCGCCGCGTGGTGGCAATCACCTCGACAGGGAGCTTCCCAAACGGGGGTAGGATCGGATCTCAAACGGGGGTGGGATCGGACGCCGTGAGCTGGGCCTCCGAACTCGTTTTGCCAGTGAGCAACATTACTATCCGAGGGATGGCGTGTTGATCGTTGATAGTTTGCTCACAGCTCGAGGGCCGCTGCTAACTTCTGCTTTACGTTCACTACCACTCTGCGAGGTCGCGGCGGACGAGCTGTCGCAACTTAGATGACGAACTGTCCTGTATCTTTCATACCGCGCTGGCAACACTCTGTCTCTTGCAAGGGGTCTCCACTGCAAAACCCTGTTCACGGCCCCGTGGTTGTCACCCGCGTGTCCGTCCCTCAAGCGAACTTCAAAGAGGTGCATGCTCTCGTACTCATTCTCGCCCTCCTCTCAAAACTCAGCACAGACTCCGTGTATATACGACTTGCCACCAGGCGCATGAAAGAAGTGGTCAGTGCCGTTCACTGTAGTCAGGTCCCTACACTGCAGTGGATTCCGGCAGTTCTTCCGCGAGGTAGATCATGATCAACCCCCATTCTTCCTCGGCACGTGGCAAACGTTAGGACTCCGCCGTGGCCGCCCATCTCTCTGTAGCCCCACCAGAATGATACCACTAGATGCAGATGAGATGGGCGAGGGAGCGGTGCGTCGTCTGATCACGACCTCAATGCGCTTGCTAATGGACCATTCCAGCACTATTTTCCTGTGCAGAGTACCTGGACGTCGAGCAATCGGCAAATAACCCAAGGTCCACATCCTCGAAAACCTCTGGGCGCTCACATGCTCACCCTCATACCTCTCTCTCTACATTACTTTGAATCCCTCACTATCCCTCGCTTACTACGTTTGCAAACCTGCGCGACGCTCCACTCATGTACAGAACAAACCAGCTCCTCAATAGCAGCCATGACTTCTTGGTCAGTTGGAACCTCTTCTATTAACATCAGTCCTGTTAAAGAGCGTTCAGAAACGAGGACGAGTGACCTTACTGACGTCCACATTTTTCTATGGTGTAAATTCAAAGTTGTGTTCTATGAAAACGAGCGGTCACAATGAGGTTACGTTGAACTGGATGGCCATAAATATATCTTGAATGGTTCAATGTATGAATGGAAGTCGTTTTGACTACTACGCCTTTCAGCGTTTGGGCCATACAGGAACGAAGTCACTATTTCGTAGGTACTGAGGACACGTGAGCCGCTCACTCGTCTCTACGTATTCTTATCTATCGTGAGCATCGCCCTTGACCTCCATCTCGCCTGACGAACGCAATTCACTGGTCGACTCGCTCCCGTAGTATGCAGTAAACACGCGTAAGAACGTCTTTGCAAGGTGCATTTGTGTACAAGTGCGGCGTCTGGCTGTTGGCCTCGCTGCAGCTCGCGCCAGCACGTCGGGGCGCAAAGGACGCTCGCGACAATCATCCCCTAAACAACTTGTGAAGATGCGGCGGATGGAATACTGTGTGCGCCGTTCCTGGGTGCGTCATTATAAAAATCGTTCCTGTTATTTGTCCAGGTGCCAAAGACCATCGGACAGCCCGATGATCCACACTGCCTCCCTTTACTTTCACGAACGTACCTTTCCTCGCTAGATCGAAGAGAGTTGGAGGCAAATACCAGTGAAAGGTTTCTTAGTTGCTTCGATGTATGGAGCTCAGCTCGTTCGACCACCATGTGCGATGGAGTATTGAGATCGGCCAGGTTGAAGGTTGAGATCCATTGTTGGCCAATCTTCGAGGGTTGTAGTTAGTTCATCCTGTCGCGTTCGGGGTTCTGGGTAAGCGGGGGCATGTACGTCGAGTACCGGGGATCTTCTGGATTCGAGTGGGGTGTCGGGCAGGGATCGGGCAAGATGTCAGGTTGAGACCAAGATCGTCTGATCTGAGGTCTGGCCTAGCGTGACCACTACGCGTGTGCATCGTAGCGAAACAGGAATATATAACAGATTACAAGATTTCGATCGGTGTGGCAGTGCGCTAAATATCGGCAATCATTACACATCCGGTCGTTGTTCTGACCCGTGAGTTATTTCACCCATACCAACTCAATCCTTACCTTCGACGGGCTGTCCCATTATGTGGTTCGTTGGTACAGTCACGCGTATTAATATTATCAAGGGCTCGGGTGTAATCGCATCTTCCTGAGCGCCAGGCCCAACCAGACAAGGGAAAATCCTGGCCTCGCTCTTGTCCTCCATCTCGCCCGAGGAACGCGACTTACTTGTAGAACCGCTCCTATATGCTTCAGTAAACCTAGAACGCCTTTGGAAGATGCATTTGTGTACAAGTGCGAGCGACGACTGGCTGTTAGCCTTGCTGCAGCTCACGCCAGTGTTTCCACGAGTGCGGATAAGACGAAAAAACACCGCGTGATGGCACATATCTTGTCACCGAGCTTCCCAAATGGCGGTGGCATCGAACGCTGTGAACTGGGACTCCGAACTCGTTGACTGGTGAGCGCCAGGCTTACTATCCGAGCGGTGGCGTGCTGATCGGCGATAATCTTACTGCCAGCTCGAGGGTGGTTGCTATCTTCTGCTTTGCGTGGACTACCATTCTGCACGGTCGCACTCCCGCCTCGACGAGCATTCGCAACATAGATAGCGAGGTATCCTCTGTCTTTCGTACTGCGCTCCCAGTACTCTGTCTTTTGCAAGGTATATACATTGCAATACCCTTTTCACGGCCCCCGTGGTTGTCATTCCTCTCACCCGCATTTCCAGGTTCTTTCTTCGAACGTCGAGAAGCACCTGCTCTCGAACTCGTCTCACCGCCCTCTCGAATCTCAGCATAGGCCCCGCATATATACGTCTTTTCCACCTGGTGCATGAAAGAAGGTGTCGGTGCCGTTCGTTGTAGACAAGGCCCTGCACTGCAGTAGATGCCTGCAGTCGTTCCGCGACAGTGATCGTGATACAACCCTCATTCCTCCTCAGTTGTGGCGAACGTCAAGATTCCGTCGTCACCGCCGACCTCTGTGGAGTCCTACCAGAGTGGCACTGGATGCAGAAGAGATGGGCGAGAAAGTGGTGCGTCGTCTCATCACGAGCTCGATACGCTTACTAATGAATATGCTAGTACTATTTCCTTGTGCGAACTCGAGCAATCGGCAAAGAACCCAAGCCCTGCATCCTCGAAATCCTCTGGGCGCTCGCATGCTTACCCTCGTACATCTCTCTCTACATTCCTTAGGGTCCCCCGCTATCGCTTGCTTACTACACCTCCACACCAACCTGGCGCTCTACTCACATACCACCCCTTGAATAGCAGCCATGACTTCTGGGTCGATTGGAACCTCTTCTATTAACATCAGCCCTGTTCGGGCGATTAGAGAAGAGGACAAGTGATCTTACTACTGTCCACATTTTTTATGGTGTAAATATATCGAAGTTATTTGTCTGAAAACGAACGCAAAAAGTCTTCGTGAAACTAGACGGCCAGAATTACATCCTGAATAGTTCAATGTATGAACTGAAGCCAGCTCGACTACTACGCCTCTCGGCGTTTGAGCCACACGGCGAACGAAGTCGTTATTTCGTACACGCTGAGGACGCATGAGCCGCTCACTTGTCCCTTTCTAATCTTCTCAATCGTGAATCCATTTCGACTGGCCTAACAATGTGACCGTGGAGCTAGCGTGCAACATGTCATCCCATCCGTCTGCTTCGCGAACAAGAGCACGGCAAGAAATCTGAGATCTGATTCGCCCAACCAAAACTTCTCAATGGGGCACGTATTTTGTCCCGTCCAGCCTGTGTTTACGGGGAGCCCGGCCTGAAAGGCTGTCCTGTCTTCTAGGCCACGCGCTTTCCGTGCGGCGATCGAGCGGATGGTCGATGGTCGATTCTCTGACTCTTGCCATCTCCCAGTGCGCTCGAATCAATACCCATTAAAATCACGGAAACCTACCCAGACCCATATCCATCATTCCCCATGGATTCTTACTTCGATTGGTCCGACTTCGATTGGTCTGACTTCAACTCGCGCCACCTTGGCTTGCCCTTGACTAGCCTCTCCCCGCCCACTTCTTACAAAAGTCATGATTTGCTGCCGTGGACCTATCAGTCGCTGCCTCGTCACAAAGCCCACCTCATCCCCGTAGAAATATTCTCCGAGATCTTTCTGTTCACGGTCCAAGATGATCCGCACTCTCAAACGAATTTGATGCTTGTGTGCCGACACTGGCGCGACATTATGCTTTCCACTCCGGGCATCCACTCTCGATTGAAGATCAATGGTTGGACACAGAAGAAAGATGTCGAGAGGTTTGGGAGGAGATGGCTCCTTGATGTGACTGTTGATCCACAATGGTATGAACCCGAGACAGGTGAATGGATGGGTGAAGAGTATTTCAATCCTGTCGAATTTTATGCATGCCTCATGGCTGCAGCCGAGGCAGCATCCAGATGGCGCTCGCTTGCACTTCTTTCACTTCCACCTCCTGGAGAATACAAGGATTTGCAAATTGTGCATCCTTTTCAGCGTCTTGAGTCCTTTAAACTCACCGCAAGTTGCGAACCTGGCAACTTCCTGGAGCCACTTCTCACCGCAATCACCACAACTGTCACCCCACGCTTTACTGTCATGGAGGTCTTTCACGCTGATGCTGCACTCCACCTCGTGCAACCTGCTCACTTCCAAATCTTCTCATCTCTCACAACTCTCAGACTTATTTGTGGCAGGATGCAAAATCCTGTCGATATCCTCCCATCCCTGAATAAGCTGGAGACCTTTGAGGCCCATCATCTTCGCCTCCCAATCTATTCACCAGGAGTTGATCTATCCCTAACCAAGGTCCTCCGTGTCTTGCATCTGAAGTCTGTTTCCGTCCAATGGATGGCAGGCCGGATCTTTCCTGTCCTCGAAGAATGCGCCATCATATATCCACACTATGCTGATACTATCCAGTCTGTGTATATGCCCTCATGTTCAATTCTGATATATGATTCTAATAACCTTGGTGCCCTTGAGCATTTTCATTGCCCTTGCCTAGGCGAGTTGGTAATAGAATGTGGCCAATGGAGGAAATGGAGAGGGGATTTGCAGCTTGTGGCTTTGCACCCCATTTTTGCCGCTCAGAGCTTGACCTGTCTGCAGCTGGAAATCAAATGCAGTGGATGGCTGTTGGCTTATATGCTGGGACTAACCCCAGCTTTGGAAGAGTTGTCGATGAGGCTTTGTAGCCCCAATGCACTGAGCAGCGCTTTCTTCCGAGCATTTGCTGCTGGAGGGCGCAATGTAAGTGCAAAGCCACCAGGCAAGACTATTGTGCCTCTCTGTAGGCAACTGAGTGTGCTTCATCTGCACTACAAACAATGGTCAAGAGGCGCAGAAAGAAATGGACTCATCCCGACCTTTGGTGCTATTGTGGCATCACACCGGGCCAAGGAACAAAGTTTCTCATTTCGATTGAGCTTTGGTGAAGGGTCAGAATTGCAGGAGTGGATCGTCCATGAACCAGTGGAGAGATTTGATTTTAAATTAAAACAGGACAGAACCTTCATTGGGGTTTCAAGCCCACTTGGCATAGTTCCGTTATCCAGGGTTTCAGTGGATGGTGATGATGACTCCTTTACTGGGTTGGGATACCCTCCACTTCCTAGGGAGTCGGAATACATTACAACTGCTGTACTTTTGGGGCCAACAGGCCATTTTTGTTCTTATGCAATTTCTGAGAGACTGACATGACTAGCAAGCATGATCGATGTAATAATCAAGTAGAAATGGTGATCAAATGAAATTGTGGTTATGGCAACTTGCTGATGCAGCTCGACATTCAGCTAGTGTGAGGGTCCATTTGGCCCAACAGGCCACCCCCCAACAAGGCACAAAAATATATGATTTATAATTCTTTATACTACAGGATGGGTATAAACTAATTGTCAAGATCATTGGCCTCAGATAAGGCCTCGGAATCATCATT
>Ga0307515_10003555_pt1 | contig 32776 bp, 19 predicted proteins | sample 17_EM_MG_FD_194513 | JGI IMG/M metagenome (GOLD analysis project Ga0307515, IMG submission 194513) | Populus trichocarpa ectomycorrhiza microbial communities from riparian zone in the Pacific Northwest, United States - 17_EM | ecosystem: Host-associated > Plants > Roots > Unclassified | place... | reverse complement strand
TTGAGATTTCAATCCTCTTACTTCACAATTGTTTTCTGTTTAAGAGGAGTAATCATCCGCAAGAATTTCTAACGATCGAAATGGTTAGGGATGGCAATTTAACCTAATTAATACTATGGATAACAACCTGAATATATAGTTTTGTTTGATAATCACCTTACTTGATTGATGGGAAAACCAACTCAAATCAAGAACATTTATATTTTTTTAATGCATTTCTTAATATTAATATAATACACACTCCCGAGTCCCCCATATATATATATATAATAATAAATAATACTCAAATAATAGGTACTCGTTGTCAAATAATCATCTCAACCCAAAAGCTTAAACTGTTAGGTGAGGTTTCAGGATATGATTTATATTATTCTCTAACACACCCCCTCAAGTGAAAGTCATTTGGGCTTGAAACTTGCACAGACTCACATTACCTTGTGCTTAATTTTTATCAAATAAATGGGGATGATGAGATTAATTCGAACTCGAGACCACCTAGTCATCAAGACTCTGATACCATATCAAAGAACCATCTCAACCCAAAAGCTTAAGCTGTTACGTAAGGTTCCAGGATATAATTTATATTATTTTCTAACACCCGTATCAAAATTTTGACGAAGAATATATCCTTTTAATTAATAATGAAAAGAAAAGGTACCACATCAAATCTAATTTAAAAATTTTCAAAGATTTGAAAGATCATGATAAAAAAATTTTTATAAATATCTTAATTATAGTTACAATGGCCAATTTTATAAAATTAAAAAAAAAAAAAAGTAATTCAGCATCGAAAATAATGCTACAAACTTACTGTTACGCACTACTATATAATTATTCAAAAACATCACACTCTAAAAGAAGAAGAAGAAAAGGCATCTTGTACATCTTTGTCTGTTGCATAAAAGAAGTCTCATTGTATGCTAATGACTTTTTAGCACTTAATTGTATGCTAATGACTTTTTAGCACTTAACACTCATCTTCTGTACTATATATTTGGTATTGCTGTAATTTTTACAATTTTAAAAAAATAAATTTAAAAAGTTATAAATCATAATTGTTTTCTAGAAAATTTAAAACAAAACCGTGATTTATATCGTTTAACTAACACTTTTAAATATAAAATTAAAATAAAATACAAACAATCACCACGTAAACAAACACAGACCGAGTCAAGAGTTAATTGAGAGAGAAATGCTACTCCAATTTTTGGGCCAAGTGGAAGACACATGATAGTGATATTTAATACAATGAGGCCCAACATGGTGTTAGTACCAATCTATTTTTAATGACAAGGGAAGCTCATATGCCCCACGTCCCCGACATGGGCTGGCAGCAAGATATGTGGATTAACTCAGAGCACATTCACCACCTTCATCTGCAAACAAATTTAACGAGGACCACTGAAAAATTGAAAGCTTCTTCTGTTCTACATCTCACATAGTGCAATGAAGCTGTTCAATCATCATAGACTACCAACCCCACTGCCGTTATTGTTCCTTCTTATTCATTTGCCTTAATGTTATGAACAAGATTTAGAAGGTATTTTTATTTTTTACCAGCTTTTAGTACATTGGAGGACCACAAGTCCTAGAAAAGGTAATGGTGAGATTCAAATTTGGGTTTTCAACTAACCTTGTCATGGGAAGAAGATGCTTTACACGAACAGTGGTAGTTTTTAGCCCTGGATTTGAACTTGAAACCTCATTTCTTTAACAGTACTGTACGTTCAAGGGGTTATACCAGAAGAAAAGAGGAGGAAGAAAAGTTATCAGTTGGTGTGGTAGTGTTATTATTACTTGATTTTACAATGAGTACTTGTTTCTACACTTTACTGCAACCGACTGTAATTGTCAAAAGATGAGTTCTTGAATTTGTAGCTATCGAATGAACAAAAGAAACCAACAGAAACAGTAACATCAACAAAAAAACACAGCAAAAGACAAGATAACAGAGCTAGGTAGCAAGTCAGTTTTACCTCTGCGACAAAAAAACATGGCAAGCAAAGCATATTCGTGCTCTCCTCAGCCTCATCATTTGTGTGCACGTGCAGGTGGGGTTGAGGGACTCAGTATTCAGTTCTGAGTGGTGATGTCCTCGGAAGCATACAATAAATTATAAAGCTACTATTTTGGTTTGGTTCATAGATTCTTCTCTACTTTTAATCCATGTTTTCATTAAATTTTTACTTCCCAGAATGAAAGATTGCCCTAATTATATGCAGGACTGGTGCTTTCAAACTTCTACTGCATGCAATTTGTGATGGTGTCAATTGTTTGTGTATGAAAACCAACTGACACATTAAAGAAGTAGGTACCAGTAGTTTCATGTATTATTAGATTATCCATCGCGTCGTCATCATCACCATTCACCACCACGACCCATTACCATCAAGCTACTGTAGCATGAGCATTATACAGTTCATGGACTTGTCATCTCCTGTTAAAGGACTAGCATTTGACATTTCTGCTGTCGGGCATTGATGAAAAGGACTCGGAAGGAGAGGAGACGAAGGACAAATATCATAGCAGTACCCTCTCTTTAAACATGACTGGTGTGACCTACATGAATATATGGTAATGCACCACAAGGTGCTGTGGGCAGTAAAAGTCACATGATGAATGATGTAGGAATGATAAATCCAGGGAACTTGTTAGCCGGGTATCCTCATTTACCACAGCATATACGATATAAAGCACCTTATTTTGACAAAACATTCTGTGTTCGATCTCTTCAGAAATTGGAATCAACTCAGGTAGTTACTGACTTACTGTTTTGTCAGTTGATAAAAAGAAAATGGCAACATCCGAATCTACGTAGAGCATTTGCTAAATTGAGCAGTTGAGCTAAGAGTGGTAAAATGGTGAAAGATGAGAGGCCCATTTAGAACAGTTAATGGGCTACGAGGCATTCTATTATAAGGGCATCCTTCTTCTTTTTTCTATTTTTTAGAAATACAGGGATGGAACTTTGGAAACCAAACTTTATTATTGGTATTTTTTAAAACTCGGAGAAAATACTCAGGAAACTATTTTAAGCCCAAGTCCAGGTGAATCTGCGAACCATCAGAGCAATGACCTCACAGTAGAACAACTGGAGGTCACCTAGGTCATCTAGGCAATAGGTTTGAAGGCAACGAAGGTAATAAAATCAAAACCCTACTTCATAACAGCATAGCATAGCAGAAACCAGACATAACAGAAGTAAACCCTTTTGATAGCAGCAGCAGCAAAGCAGTTCATACCAAATAGAATATCAGGGAGGATAAATCCTGGGTTTCCAACCTTGATTAGAAGAGAACCAGAACCTACATAATAGTTATGCCGAGGGAAAGCGCTCCCAGGCCATAAGCCAAGCACTCAAACATAACAAAAGATGCATCAGGAAACAAATACGAACCTGAGATGGCCAGAATAGAAAAGACTCTACGTGACCTGACCACACAGCCTGATAATAGAACAGGAGAAAAATAAGCAAGCTCAAGTGTGACCTATGAGCAAAGACCAGCTCCTGTAAACTGACTTCAAGCATAAAGAACTCGTCAATAAGATTCAATTCCGTTGAATGGCGTTCCTTAATGTAGAAAGTCTAGCAATGACCATCAGCCAATTACTTGAAGGTGTAACTAAAGCTATGTAAAGAAAACTTCCAATTCATTTTTTAAAATGATTTTCACCTCAAGAAGCCAATCTACATTCATCAATTGAAATGGAGTTTTACACACCTATAGCACTCTCATCAAAAACACTAGTAGCAGTCAACACATATCACACCATTGTTTGCCTCCCCAGAAGGATTCTCCGTGTTAGCTTTTCTTTTATATTTTGAGTTGACACAAGTACTCTATATAACAACATATCATTTAAAGTTGCTGCTCTCACTCATATTTGCTCTCTTTTAAGTCTCCTGCCTTGATGTCATTGAGCTATCTGGCTGTTGTGGACTACCTTGTGTTTCCGTGTATGGTCTAATGAAAGTCCTTCGCCACCAGACCTCAAAGGCTCTCTGAAGATTTGGGCAATTATCACCAGCCTTTAAGAAAGTGCCCAACCAAGCAAGCAAAATGCTCCGTTGGTTCTCCAGGGGTAGTGTGAGAATCGTCCTCCCGATGCCTTCCTCCACTACCTTTCTATCAAATGACCTGCACCCATGTTGTAACCAACTGTAGTCATTGATTAATGGCTGCAACCAGGTTTGTAACAACAAGTGACGAGTGTCTTTTGAAGGTAGCAGCTCCCCTCTTCCAATTCCAACAAATAACCTGGATGTGATGCAGCTAACATGGTAACGAGACACTATAGGTAGCTTTGAATGCAGGGCTGCCAACTCTTGCTGGCTAGACCACATTAGAGCAAACTCATCTGCTGCTTGTCGGTCAGCTAAAATCTCAAGCAACCATGAGAGATTGTCAGCTTCAAGAGCTATTTGCTTTACCACAGGTTCCTTATTGTCTAGAGGCTTATCAGAAAATTCAGGTTCAGCAGCTTGCTTAAACAAAGATAGAAGTGAATTCAAGCAACTTCTGCAGGAGCTATAAATAGTATCGTTGCAGATGTCAGAGGAATCTGTGTAACTTGGAAGGCTGTTATTCTCCCGAAGGAGCTTCAGGACTACGGATTTCATTTCACGTCGGCCTTTCTCCTCATTGCTTTTGAGAACTAGCTCCATTATGTGAGAAATTGTATCTTTAGGTGGGTTAGCAACATTAGAAGAGACTCGTTTCAAAACTGGTGTGACCCCAATACCTTCATTCTGGAGTCGTATAACCGAGGAGACCACTTTCTCTTCTTCTTCATCCCCAATCCATGGAACTGCTTCCAAATACTCCAAGCATGACTGGATGCATGTGTTGAAGATAAGAAGTTCAGCAACCTGCAAAACAATTCCATTGATGATGGACTTTAATGGGTGTAAAACAGTTTCACAAACTCCCAGAAATGTATTAAATGCTTAGGGGAGCAAGGGAGGGTATCAACAAAGGTTGAATCAATACATGAAAACTAGGCTCAATTGTCCAGTAGAAGCCCTATGTTTGAAAGGAAGGAACTAACACATGGACATCAAATCAGAGTCTCAACAATATGCTGTTCCTGGATATAGTGATAAAGCACGGTGAGAAAGCATACAGCGACCGAGACATGAGAGAAAAGAAACATGCGAAGGAATTAAAGTGGTCTGTCATGGAAAGGCAAGAGAAGATCACTTAACCACTACCAAACCACAACTTTGTACCTTCAAAGCGTAGCTCTAGCCATTTATAAGATCTGGAACATTGTGGCCATGGTTAAGAATGGTATTATTCAACTTGCATTAGAAAAGAAATTAAAGGGCAGCCCAGGCATAGCGTATTTGTTAATATTAACAACATATTTACCCCCTTTTTGTAATAAAACCCCTTGAGCTTTCATCTTTCTCAATTTCAAACTGGAATCAATTTTGCAACTCAAGTGTCCCATCGTTGGCATTTGAGAATCATTCATAAATATGACAAATTATAAGCCAATATTCAGTTCAGTTAAATAATGGGCTTACACTGATGTCTCAAGTTACAAGTTACCCCTAAACATTCTGGTTTCCTTGACACATGCCAAGTTGTAAGGAACATGATACAATGATAGTGCTACAGGAAGCATTTTGTTAAGCATGTTATATGTTAGAAATCAAGACAGTAAAAGGATTAGAGAATGTCAAATCACAAGGTTAAGCTATGCACATCAAGAAGTCAAGTCCAGGAATGGTAAATGTTTATGTTCGACATATGACGTGAAGCTCTAACTCCTAAAAGAAGGCAGTTAGGTAGCTAGACACAGGCATTCGGACCCAATCATGGTAGTGTTCTAGTCAAACTGAAAACAGAACAAAGAAGAACATGTGGATTATGGCTAGCTCAGAGCAGCAAAGGTTTCCAATGTCAAATGTAATTAAGTTAGCCTTTTGTATCTAGTATATGAAAATATAATAATAATGAATGCATCACCTACCTGTCTACCATATACATTTGTCCATGTTATTTTTGGTTTGGGGAAGCAGGACTTCATGCTCAAGGTGAAGAACAGATAATTGGAAAGTTGAAAGTAGTGAATAGTCTAGTGGGAAAAATTTGTTTGTCGGAGCAACCAAAAAAGGAGGTGCAATGTGGAAGAAAGAAGCAAAGTTCTTATTTGTAGTGAAACAAGTGAAACGGCACTTTGATGAAGGGGCTGTCCTAATAATCCCAAAGATCCAAATTCAATTTGGTTGGTAAAATGCTAAAGATGGTTAAGGGCTCAAAGGGTTCTTAAACAACAATAACATGTCCCAAAACAGAGGATTATCCTAACTAATGTCAAACTCAAAAGCAAAACTGTATTGATTCTTGGAAAACCTCCAAACAAATCATATACTAGCAGAAAGATAAATGTGTCTAGGTTCTACCGCTTCAAACAGTGCATGAATTGGAGCTTCCTAGAGAGAGAGCTATGGCAATTTTACTCTCAAGTGAGCAGGCTGTCAGGGAAACCGAAATCTCTCCCTACCATTAATTTTAACTTGCATGATTCTTCCTCCTTTGCCAGCATCACATCAAGCTTTTGGAATTGTTATTTGCAGGTCACTTACATGTGGAAAGGGCCTCCACAGCCAATGAAATGGCCAAGATTTTGCCAGTTACAATATCCACAACTTAGACTTGAAAAATAGGTGCAGATGGTGGAAGATTTTATGTCAAAAAATCTGCCACCTTGAAGATTTTATCACCTAGTAGAAGCTACTAGTTTGAATTTCGTGTTTAGATATAGAAGTGTAGGTTTTGTTTTTTTCCTAGCTTGGAGGGATTGTTCCAAGTATAAATAGGTTAGTTTTCGTTAATGTCTAGGGAAAGTTAGCTTGTTTTTGGTTCTTTATCTCTTTGGTGGATTCCACTGAGTGGTGATGAGCTATCCTAAACTCTTATCTCCTTGTCGTGTGACGAGATTTGTGACTTTAATAATTGTTCATTCTCCTTAGAGTTGTGATAGTTGTGATTTTCTGTATCTCTAAAGGGTTGAACATCATCTATCCTACATCTACCCATCCTCCAAACTTCTATTCCCATCATCCATCTTGACCATAATTTCGTTGGCACCAGCCTCTGAAATTTTTCCAGTATCACACTTGGTGCCTGGTTGTAAGCAAACTAACAACAGCACTTAATGGCACATCGATAACATTTTTAACTGTCTTGTATTTCTATGAGATTTCTCGTCTTGCAATTTTTGAAGTATAAAACTTACTTATCTGATATTAACATAGGTGCAGCAACAATCTTAGGTTTCCACATTCTATTCTTGTTTTGCAACTTCTTGGAAGTGGCTTTAACTGCAACTTATTTTGTAGAATTACATACCCTGCATCTCCATCCAGTTAATCAAAAGAGTGATTCTCTTTCTAGACGTATCTAAAAAACACAATGGTGGCTGTGAACATTTCTAGGATGTAGTGATGAACAAACACAGTAAAAACTTGAAGCTGAGAAATGCAATGTCTAGAAAGGATTAAGCCTTCTAGAATAATGTGAAAAATAGTGTAAATTTGAAACTATTAGAATGTATATGGTGGTTAAAATTGGCTAAAGGTAGGCAAAGGTGCTATTATGGAAAGAAAAGGAAAAAACTAGACACCAAGCCTTGTATACCATTACAATGAAAGTAAACATTATTTCTCTGTTCTCAAGTCCCAATCTTTTTTTTTAACCATCAAATATTTTGTTGCTAAAAGTATCCAACAGAACTTTTTCAACTAATTAACCACCTACACCAAGTACTTATCAACAATTACAATACCAACTATCCTTAAACTCAAAACTAACAGTGTTATCATAACCCAATTGATTCTGGTTCTTAAGACAAACTAGTAGGCTGAACACTTGGAGAGACAAAGAGTTGTGACCTTGCACTTGGTGCGGCCTAGTTGACCACGCATTAAGGCACAGAAAAAGAGATTGGGACATGGAGCTTATCCTAAACCTTCCTCACTAACCCCATCTTTTAACAGCTTCAGCAAAGGTCACTGGATAATGGATGCTGTGGAGGAGGGGGGGTGCATGGTCTAGCCAGATCTTCCAAGGTAACAGGTATGTTTTTCATTACATGCTAAATTATAATCCCACAAAAAAGCTCTCTCCTGAACTACCCATGATGTAATATAGGCTCTTCAGAGCAACAAAAGCACAATCAATTACCATTACAAGTTCGACATTAGCTACATAAAAGAAAACAAGATGTATACAGAAAAATTGCAATAAACATAATGAAATGAAGGAATCTATTGCCAGTAAAATACCTTGAGAATTCGAAGCACGCGTGAGACACTTTGCTTGATCAACCTCTGCTTCATCTCCTTGCAATACATCAGTCCCACAGTTTCAACATATATCTCAACATCCTCACAATCATCGATCTCAAGACAGGACAGATTAGACTCCTCTTCAGAAAGCTTATCAGCAAAAAAGCTACTATTCTCCACTAGAACATTCTTGTGGACACTCAACTTCACACAAAAACCCTGCTTTCCAAGTAAAACTACCTTCATATCACTGGTTCCAGGTTCCCCAAATTCAATTGCCACCTTCCTTGGCAAGCTTTCTATCTTGGGCCTGGGAGTTCTCTCGTTAACAATAGAAGCACTAACACCAGGTGTATCAGAGCCACAATTTCGTTGATCATCAGAAACAACTGATGATCTTAATGGAGTTGGTGGTGCCTTTCTCTCATTAAATGGAGTTCGTTTCTTTTGGACGGTGGTCCTAGGTGGTGGTGAAGAGGGTTTGGTTTTGTTTAAAGGATTTTGAGCTTTAATGGTCTTTTGAAAGACAACAGGAGAGGGACAACACCAAAAACCCTCTGGAGTTACGGCAATTGGGACATTTCTAATCTTGGTTTGGCCTTGTTCTACCTTTGTAAGTCTAATTTCAGCCATGTCTCAGAACAGCTTACAGCATTTACTCAAATCAATATATGATTAGTTTTACAAGGATAATAAGATTACAGCAACCAGCTGGTTTTCCTTCAAAAGGACTCAAGGAAAAAAAAATATTGAAACTGAAAAGCTGTAATTCAAGTCAATCCTGGGAATCCCAAAGTCAAAATTTTATTTTCTAGAGAGCAAAACAGCACTACAAAACAAAAAGTTAGAAGCAACTGATAAGTTTTTCTTGGAAAATGAACCACTTAAAATTCAATATACTCCAAATTACAACTTCAAGAAAACTAAAACACAGAAAAATCTTAATCTAAAGCTAGTAAAAAGATAAGAACACAGTTCCAAAGAGTTCGAATACAGTGAAAAAACTTGTGCATGCAGAAATCGGTACTACACAAAAGCACAAAAAGCCAAAGTAAAAAAATTATAGGTTCTCCTATCTACTCAAAATCTAAACTAGATCGGGTAGTGGACAAAAATTCATAACAAATACACAATAAGGAACCATAAACAAGCTTGAAAGTTAGTAACTTTGGAACCCCAAAACACTAGAAACACACCAAAATTCGGAAATTTAGAGACTTCCTAGAAAACCCATCTCTTATCTCTTATTTTTGAAGGCCACAAGTGCCTAAAATGATTGAAAGATAGCTCTGCTGTCAAGCATCAAGGAAACCATGAACAGAGAGTTGCAGGGTGGAATAATGAGTGTAATGTCTCTTTTAAGTGTAATAAAAACGGAAATGAAAAAAACCACCCCACAAAAGTGACAAAACACACTCACACTCCCACTCTAATGAAGAAAAAGAAAACTAAAGTAGTTATGGGCTCATTGGTTTGTGTCCATCTTATGCTTTTGATGATTGTATGAAATGTGGGTCTCAGACACTCAGCCTGTGCATGTCTTCCCCTTTTTCTCTCTATAAATATTCTCTTTCTTTCTCTCTCAAAAAAAGCACTTTCTCAGTGACCGGAACATGCTTGTCTCTCATCATCCTCTCTCTTTTGATGTTTTTTAATACTTTTATTTTTGGTTTCTTTATGTTTTGTTGCTTTTGTAGACCGTTGAGGATTAGCTGAAAGAGACCACAGGTTTCATCCTTCGTGTGGTTGTGCCTTCATGAAATGACATGAATATCCTCATGGGACTACCAGATGAGGTGTAAAGATTCATGAACGAAGATGATTTGATGAGCATTTAGAGGATCTTGATGACTCCAAACAGTTGAAGTATAACCAGTCTTGGATAAAAAAGTTAGGGCTAAGTGAAAATGATGGATGGTCCAAACTCTAACTACTTGTGTTTTCTTCTGTTTTGGTAGGCCATAATTTTGATATTCTTATTTGTTTCTTTTAGAAAAATAGTAAGAATAATTTTTTAAAATATTTTTTATTTCAAAATATATGATATTTTATTTTATTTTTAAAATTTATTTTTATATAGCACATCCAATTAAAATAATATAAAAAATAATAATTTAAAACTAGAAAAAATTTAAAAACATGCTCGTACCGCAATTACAAAGAGTCCACAACAGTGGACTACTCATGGAAGAGATTTTATTGAAGCAAAGGTAGATGAGTTTTGCTCAACTCCAAGAGAGGTAATTGACGAATTGGTGGTAAAGATCAAATCAGAACTTAAAGGGAAGAAATTTAATTTGTGGGTTCATGATTTGCTTTGACTAGTGAAACAAAGAGATGCTGACAAAATTTAGGACCACTGATCCAAGAGGGATACAGACATGTGTTAGGTTATGGCATGATCTTGATGGATAATCAATATCTCATTAACCATATAAATAACCTTGCTCCATGGACATCTAGTTTGGTGAATTGGTTGGAAAGAATATGTCATAATCCAAAATAGATGATGGGCTTGTTCATCATACTGATGGAGAATTTTCACTTGAGAAAACAGGTCATAAGTAAAGATTATCATAATTTGTTGGCGAAGTAGCCTATTACAGATGAAAAAAATGCAGAGTGCTACTAGAAGAAGAAATGTTCAATCCATATACAGCATCTTTCATCAATGATTAATATGCCACAGCAAAATCTAATTCAAATCGCCATCATGGTATGAATGGGTCCAGTTCATGTAACAAGAGGAGGATCGCTCATCCTGCACGGAGGACATGTTGCATCCTCTCTGTTCCTTGTTAAGTTTCCATCGTGCTTTATAAAAAGGAGAAGAAAACATCATTTCCAAGTGGCGAGATTGCATCTAAGACAGAGAGAGGGAGGGGGGGAATTGCTAGGGAGACAAAATATTCGAGGGTAGTTTTGAATCTTTTGACGTGGCCCTTTCTTTCCTTCTTTCTTTAGAGGATTTCTTTTGCATTGATTATAAAGCTAATAGATCTTGCCATCTGGCTTGTTGTGCGATATTACAGAGATTACAAATGATGATGCTGCGTTGAGAAAAAGAGAGCACGTTTTCATCATCAATAGCACCAAAAAGAAATCCATGGCAAGATGGATCTTGCTGGAATTTTGGCCCACCATCATCACTCTTCATGTGTCGGTCTTAGAATTGTGTGTCAGAATTCTGTTCTGTTCATTGACATGAAAAATGGACTCCCTGGCACATGCCAGTTTAACTTTGCAATATTCAAGTGATTCTACAGCTCTTTAAATCCATGGCAAGATTAATCATGCCTTGTTTGCACAAGAAGCAAGCTCACAATGAGAAGCCAAGCAATTATGATGGTGGAGGAATTATAGTCAACAGACAACTCTAAAGTTTCCTCTCTCTTTTCCCTGCATAGCTTATATCTAGTCAACTTTTCATTAGTGTGCCTCCATTTTTCTGGGTAAATTTTCCTCCCCAAGAACGTGTTTAGCCTTGACCAATTTCATCAGTTAATTTTATGTCCAACTACCTACAATCTTACACCATGTAAACATGGGTAGCTTTGTACTATACCATTGATTCAGTTCAATTATTTTGATCAACTATCGGTTCTCTTCCAAGGGAGAAAATGACCTTCAGCTGCCCGCTGCTGTGCAGCGTAATGTGCTTCTTATTCTCAATCAATAAGCTTTGGCTCTCATCATCTTCCTCACTTAACATAATAAATGAGAAATCCAAATAAATTAGTTAATGATGCATAAAAGCTCCTCCAAGTTTCATGTTATAGGCTGCTGTAAGGATCATAAAACCATTAATTGCACTTGGTATAGGCTGGTTATGGATATTCTCTTATCTCTACTGATTAATCACTCGTTTATGTAATACACTCCATGAAATTTTTCAAAACTTGGGTAGAATTGAGGGGCTCTAGCACAAAAGAAATTCAATTTGTCAAAAAAAAAAACACTATTATTGCAATTGATATTAATTTGGAAAGGGGAAAATAAAGTTTTGCTTGGAATCCATCTTTTTCTTCTTCTTTTGGTGTTTTTTCCCTCTGAAAAATACCTTGTCGGAAGTGTTGGCTTCAGTTGAGGTAACAGACAGACAGCAACCTTATCCATGAAAACAACAGAAGCAGCACAATGTATTAGCTCACAAGAACTCCATGTACCGAAGTCCAGCAAGCATGCAATGCAATGTCTTGGACAAGGCAGCTAAATTTCTTGCAATGCCTGCGTCTTATTTGTTCTTTTGCTACCCAAAATCAGGTTAGCCATGTGGTCATGCTCCTATCATCCTTCCAGTCAACTTCTTAGAATATACAAGAACTGCCAAAAGTAAAATAATTGCGCAAGGCTGAATCTGCCAGTGCCTTTTTGTGTTTTTCAATTTCTTTTGGAATAATCATGGATTGAATTATTTATTTTTCAGATCTACTCTTATCTTTTACAAGAATTATTTGTAAGGTAATTATGGCAGTAGGGCTCGAATTTGAGTCTTGCAAGTTGCATCCTTTCATGCTTTGAAGTAGAAAGCTCCACTGGTAAATGCCTGTTGACATTGCCACTACCCTTAAATAGACCAACTTGATCATCAAGTTGCAAGGCTTTCAGCCTGGAAAATTTTAAGGCAGTAAAAGCAATCTTGCATTCATCAGTGAATGAGAGGATGGTCAACAAAATAAATTAATGGTTAAATTGGTTGGACCTTGTGGTAATTGCTCCAAATAAAAAGAATAAATAATGTCAGCTAGATATAATTAAATAAATGTATCAGAAGTTGACCATAAAGGATTAATCCCCTCCCTAGATCCATCACTTTGATGCCTAGCTCTGAAAGAGAACAAAATGGCAACAACCATAGCATTCAGCTTGTGTTCTCTACTAATGGCTGCACTCTTTGGTTACTCTGCATCAGTCCAGCTAAATGACCCTGGTACTTTGCTTACTTTGATGATCTTTTCAGCTATATGCGTTTCAAAAGCTAGTTTTCTTCAATTTTTTGTTCATGCTTCTGATTTTTATTTTATTTTTTAAAAGATTGGTACTTTTGGCTCCCTCTTTATGCTTGTGCTTGTGCTGTTAATCTGGTGAACTGGGCAATCTCTAATACAACAATCAGGCAAATTGCCAAGGTGACATTATGGTTTGCTGCACTCTTGTTTGTAAAGGTTGTAATAGAAGATTATGTGAATGGAACAGCTGGCTTCTGGTCATTAGATGTGAGTGAGAGGGTTGTAAGGGAGAAAACTGGAAGTGGGTTGGTTCTAATTTCCATGATTTTGCATTTGGAAGCATCATCAGAACCTAAACATTCCAAGATGCCAAGAAAGAGAAGGGAGTTCCCAAGATCTGTTGAATATGGTAAACGCGTTGGTCCTCCTTTTTTCTTCTTCTTTTGTTAAGACATTAGACCTGCAAAATTGATTGTTGGGTTTTATTTGACACTAAACTAAAGAAATGTCAATGCAGGGATGGCAAGCTTGGTGATCTTCAGTTTAGGACTTCCTTTTGTTTTCTTTGTGATTCATGATGGAGAAATGAAGTTTGATCATATCAAGGAACAAAACAATGTGAAATCCTTTTAAAATGGGACATTTCTGATTTGGCTTGCACACTGTTAATTTGTTCCACCAGACTCAATTGCCAACTTCCTCCTCGCAAAGTTTCAATTTGTAGGGCTGCAGTGGTGGGATCACAGCAATTTGTTCATTTTTAACTCTCCTGCCTTTTACCTAGTCGAATTTCAGCCATGTTCAAAAACTTGTGACATTCGTTAAAATGAGACACCTAACGATCACTTCACCTGCATTGCTTCAAAAAACCTATACGACAGAGAAATGTAATCTAAAAGTTTGCAGAGAAAAATAATTTTATCCAAATCAACTCAGTGTCTAAACTAGTAAACTAGATCATGTCTCTGACAAAAAGAACAAAAACAAAGAATTAATGACAAGCACATCAAGAACAGTGCAAATAAGTAAATGTTTAACAACTTCTACACCATCCATTAGAGTTAGCAAGTTTGATACTCTTACGCATGAATAATTATAGATGCGAGGGAAATAAATGGGAGAGGGAAGAATAGATGAAACTGAACCTTCCAAAAAAAAAACCTTGCAAATTACAAATTTATCTCTCAAAATTGGTACTGGACTGATCCCTGTAAAGCTTTTACATCACATGGAAGACTTCGCTAGAGCCCCTGTTGATTCATACGGATAACAGAGAAACCCAGATTTCACCTGCAACGAGTAGCAATGACTTTTAATTCATTTTCAATGCAAGCCATCCCAGCGCATGCAAACCAAAATGTGCTGGGAAAACCAGGAGCATTCTCTGGTTACATTACATGTTTTCCTTAGTTTCTCCAGTAACATTTACACCTCGATTATGCGGAAACTTGGTAAGCATGGTTATGGAGCATTATTTGAAAACTAGTAATTTATGTATTAGCATGAAAAAATAGCTACAACAGGAGAGCACATGTACCTACAATCTTAAAACGGGGGAGGGGGGGCTAAAACCTTCTACACTTTGCACTAAACCCCATTACTAGCAAACAAGCCAAGATACAATTACGGACGTCCTCTTTTATAGATGAAAGTGTATCAATAAATGAGAATAAACACTAGCTACTTGCCGAGGCAACTAGGAAAAAAAAATTCATCACGAAGATGATTGTAGCTCCAAGGACCGTAGGCCTCTGCCTCCATTGCTCGGGACCTGGCCAATATCTTGTCAGCTTGACGCCAAATCCACTCAACCTGCTTATGATTTGATCAGCCAATAAATGCCAGCAAGGAATAATATCCTTGAACAGATCCGAATCTGATTCTCATGTCAGGATCTCCACATCCCATTATTTCAAGCAGGGTAGGGCAAGATATTATTTAGGATTTAATAGAGGCGGCCTCGGCACTTGGAAGCTCCACAATGGCAAGGATAGCCTTCTCCAGGCAGCAGCTCATACCGATAGTTGTATGTCAGTTCTTCACCAAAAGATATCTGCACATGATATGGTTAACCAAATAAATGAAATGTACTAATAATCTACCCGAACACAGTACTGAGTCAATAAGTTCTATTACAAATAGATGCAGTATGCCTTGAACTACATCGACATAAAGATAAATCCCAACTACATCAGGCACCATGAATGGGCAAAGAGCCCAAAAAGTATCCCACAAAATACCCTTCCCTTGAACTAATAAGAAAGTCAATATTCTTAAAAGTTTCATATAAAATTTTTAGAAAAAAGTATGTAGATCCTCCACGTGTACAATAATTGATATTCAAGAAGGAATAAGGAGAGTACTTACATCCCGACTTGCATAAAGACCGATATGAGCACGCTGAGAATCCATGCTGTTGACCAGAACTTGGTGGTTTGCAAGATTTGGCATGCAGCTGCCAACATAAACACATGTCCAGTGTAAATCAACAAGCACAGCCTCATGCAGATAAATTAACAGGCCAGAAAAGACTGGAGACAACTAATCAACTACCAAACCCTGTTCCATCATCTACCTCACTCCCGAGGCTTTTCTTCCCTTAAAATATAGGATAACACACTCTCTTCATATCTTGATGCATTTGAAAGTTTATACGTTAAAATATAAGCCAATAGCTAAGGCTTCTAACTTTGATGAGCATGTTGTGAATTGACCCCACTCCTTAAAAAGGAGAAGCAGGTGAATGGTAATGTGTTTTATGGCTATTATGAAATTATCACCTCCTTTTTTCCCTTCTCGCAAAATCTTAAAACCATCCCACCATCAAACTAGAAAAAAAGAGGCTATAGAGATGTCCTTGTGCAATCATTAGGATGTTGCTAACCGTCACTTAATTATAACAAAATGTCTAGCTATACTTCAAAGCAAGAACCTCACATGTATCTATATATTAAGCGCCCTCTATAAAAATTCTTTTTAATATTTTGTTTACTGGTTCAATAAAAAAATTCGTTGGATAAATCAACAAGGTATCAGGTTCACTGGTTTGCAGTTCTGGCCAAACAGTTAGCTACTGCATGAGATAAAGGCCATGAAGGTACTGGTTCCATGAATGGTCCCCCTTGGTTCCCTGATTCGACAAAGTCAATCAGGTCTTTTAAGAACTACCTTCTGGAGTTGCTTGATGTTTCTCATATGTTAGATCTTAGCTGTTCTTATGCTTCTCTTCTATATAACTGGCAATCTACTTTAGCAATCAATTATTAACATTTTCATCCGTTAAAGATAACATTATTATCATATCACAGAGACATCATTTGAATTATGAAATTTTTTGAAGGCATTGATAATTTGGTATTGCCTTTTTTCATATGAACAGAACTCAAGCTTATAAATGTATGTAAGTGCATACATTCAGCAATCATCAAATCTAAATCCATATAACATTAAGGCATCAAGCTAACGCCTGAAACATCTAAAGAGAGGCAGCATTAAACCTAGCCAACATCTTCACCTTACAGAAAATCAAGTAGTTAAATCAAGCATGGGGCGATTTTGATTGGTTCAGATTGATAATTGATACATTTGCATACAAGAAGCAAATTTCTCGAACCATAGAGAAGACTACTGCAAGGAATATAACTAACTTTCCCTACCTGTGGTTGATGAACCGTGAAACATTCCCATACTTTGTGGCATCAATAAAATAATGGGACTGTCCTTCAACCATTCTGCTCATATCATTGGTATGAGCATCAATTTTGTACATATAGCTGCAACCTTCTTTACCATACCTAAAAGCCAAACAAAGCACATTCAAAACATAGCAAGAAAACAAAAAAGAGCCAAAATTGCATCTTCCAAAGTTGATAACCTGTCACGTCTATCGTTTGCCTCCTGTTCATCTAAAACCTCCCCAATGTACTCACATATAAATGTACCACGTAGGATTGGTTCCCCTGCCCTGACTGCCCAACCCTGTATTTCAGCAAAGACAGAAGTTAATATGGCACTATAGAAACAGTGAACAATTGAAAGCAAAACTCTAATTGGGAAGGTTTGTTACCTTATTATCTGTTTTGAAGACTTCCAATTTCACTCGTATTCCATTCTGCAAAACTCTGTTTGGGCAAGTTTTATTGCAGCTGCACATGCTATTACACTCATAAACAAGGTAACCCTCCTGCACGATTTTGCAAGAAATGTTTAAAATGCAAGTCTCACCAGTAAAACATGTATGCCTCACACACAGAGGCAGAGAGAGAGAGAGAGCCAAAATAAAAGGCCATATCCGCTTGTCAAATAGAGCTTGTGCACAGAAATTAAACATGCAGAATACAGAATCAAATTGGCAATTGATATGAAAGGGAGAAACAATAGCATGTATCAGTCACCATACTAGACACACTTGAAAGCAGCAGGCCAATAAAAAATCTTGCAGGAAAATAGAAAGTTCAAGGAATGAGGAAGCTATTCCATATGCAGCCAGTCAATCATACATTCTTAGCTATCAAAAGAGCATCAACATTGGAGTGGTAATTAGTAACTATTTGCAACAGTAAAAAGAAAATAGAATTACCTCCAAAACAATCCGCCCTTTATCATCATATGGGAATCTGCCAAGCATGGAATTCCCATATATGTCTCTCGCATCTTCATAGTCATTGTCAAAGAGATAAACATGATCACAAGTTTCAGGACAGCACATTGGATAATGGCAAGAACACCCCAATTGCAAACTCTACATAAAAAAGGATGGTGTTGAGGGAACAGAAAAAAGGCAGTGCGTTTAATACATAAATCCATTTCCAAAATTATATGGATATTATATGACATGCATGAGCATATTTGCAAAGTGTTTTTCTTCCTTTCCTCTCAATCTTTATGTGTATGCATGTCTTAGTGTATGTGTTTTATATTTTGAATTGCAGTGTCCTCAGTAGCCAACTAGGGTTCAATCATCTCCAAGGTAGGAGAACAACCAACAAGTGCATTCCACATTGATACAATTGGCCATAATCAAAATCAAATTGAATTTAAAATTAAAAAAATTGATAACCAACCAAAAGATACCTCAATGCCCAGACTATCAGATTGATCAAGCAATGGCCCTGTTACATAAGTAAAAGTTTCCCAGGGCCTGGGGAAATTACTGATTTGACCATCAGAACCATCTGCCAAGACATGGAGAGAATCCAGGGGATCTTCATCTACAACACATGCCACTGGTATCGTTTCCTTCCCAAAGCTTATGTCATTACACAAGACAGTAGCCTTTTGCTTAGGCCCTTCTCTAACATCATGCACATCAATAACATAGTGGCACTCGTCCACTTCCCACTCATTGTTTACATGATCAGATGAATGTGTAATTTGTTTACTTATTAAATCATTTGGAAGGGCCATCAAAGGAGAGAATAATCCTGGGTCCTTGAAACTCTTACATCCTCTGGAACAGATAAACTCCTCTTGGTGCCACTGTACTTGAATGTTATGCTCACTGCAGAGCTTGGCTGCCTTCAAATAAAAACGCTCTGGCAACACTCCATATTTCCCCTCCAGTGATGCTTTTAGGCTCACCTTGCAGCAAGCAGAGCGTGCAATAGCTAAGATATCATGGTTATTAGGCCGAGGTTTTGTTTTCTGAACCTCAGAAAACAATATCTTTGCGACCTCTGAGCTTTGAGATTCTGCTAGTCTACCAAGAGTACCTGCCTCAATTAAATTAGACTGTATGCTTAGTCCCTCACTGCTAAGTGACTTTGATGCCTGGATTCGTTTCTTCAGACCAGCAGTCACACTGTTCCTGATGCTGCTATATGGTGCCCCCAGACCTTTCTTAAATCTAGGGCGGCTAAGTCTTCCAGATTTTAATCTATATGCATAATACCGAACACCTCTCTTTGGGGGGCGAGAGCTGAATAGATTTGGTCCCATATGAGCAGCCTGATGGTGGCGGCCAAGATCAGGCAGCAAATCGAACTTCAGGCCACAGAACTTGCAAATGTACTTTCTGACACCACCTAAATTCTCAGAGTTATTTACCACTGGTGCTGCATTTTGTAGCTCGAGTTTCTGCAGAGATTCCTCTTTCTCCTCACCCATAGACAGATTAAGCTGCTGATCACCTTTTGACAGCCTGAAATCAGCAGGGTGCACAGAGAGGACATGCAACCATAACTGCTCAGTATTCCCAAAGTGGCTGCCACAAGGAATGCACCGTAGAAGCATGCATTGTTCAACAAATTCCACATGGTGTCTCTCCTGCACATGGGTTTCCAAACCTTTTCTGTTAGTAAAAGAATCCAGGCAGATGGCACAAGCATGACCTCTGAAATGCCACTGTGCTTCCTTTTTATGATTGTCCATCCAATGGTTGCCAAGCTCTTTATCATCGAGAAACTCTTTCGAGCAAATTTTGCACCTAATAGATTTTTCATCATCTTGGCTACCATCAATAGCCAATGGCAAAACTGCTGGTTCTTCTATGACAGAGGAGGAAACTTTTATATCTTCCTCCACGGCGAAGCCCCATAACTTTCTGAGCCTCTCCTTTTCAGTTAAAACCAACTTCAACAAGAGTTCCCCAACGTTAAAATCTTTAGAAGCTTCAGAGAGGGCCCACTGAAGTTGAACATCCATAGGAACAGGGTTTCTTAGAGAGAAAATACTTTTGAAAATCTTGTAGAAAAGCTCACATGCTTGATGTAAATGCAATTTCTGTTGTGATGAGCTACAGTCCTTCAAAAGATCTATAAACACTTCTTTTGATATTATCCTACTTCTACCATTTCTAGCACGCTTGAGCCAACTAGGAATGTGTTTATCACAGTACAATGAATAGCGCTTTGGACTATCAGGACAAGGGATGCTACTATCAAGGGAGCTTGAGCCAATGCAGTGCAGCATCTCAGAGTTATTGCAATCATGGTCAGGATGCTCAAGCTTCTCGGTTAAGCTGTTCCTTCCATGAAAGGCATCTCCATCCATGACTGAGACAGGTTCCATTCGAAGAGGATTTTCAACTTGTCCAGCCAATTTTATCTCTTTGCAATATGTGATGTCTGAACTGGGAAAGACCTCTTCATGTTTTCTCTTATGGGGATCCTCTGGCAAAGTTGAGGTCTTCTCTGTGTCCGGCCAGGGTCTGTGTTTCTTACAGAATGCAGAACCTGGTAGAGACCGATGCTTGCATCGAGTACCAAGAACAGTGGTACCTTCACACAATGGACCATGAACCGGAGGACTTGCCTCTCCTCTTGTGGAGCTTCCAGCAAAACGAGAGGCCAAATGCACACAGCAATAAACATCACCATCATTAGCCCACCTCACACACTGCCTTCCCTTAGATTCAATAAAAGCTGTACACTGGCGATTCTTACTCCCATGTTCTATGCTTTTTTTACCCAAAACTTCATTAACAGGAGTCATTTCTACACCTTTGATCTGTACAAGCTCAGAATTTCCTGCTTCAATTACAATTTCATCCCATCTATCAGCCACGCTACAAGGTGATTCTAAAGGTGCAGCTACCTCCCTAGAATCCTCCTCTTTTGAAATCTCTAATTCTAAAGTATGAGCATTGACTGTGTCTCGATTACTGAAAAACTCAGAGTCAATTTCAACAGTCATAGTTTGAAGCGGACTGCTTGTCTCCATCTGGGAAGCATGTGTCTCTGCACGACGAACTTCAAGCTTTGGCCTCTTCCTGCTAGCTTGAAGACTAATGGTTGGGGAGAGACTGTCATAGTTCTGCTGCTCCATATCTCCGCCACTTGTTATGAGATGAGAGGTTGAGAACCACTTCATAGCTTCATGCTTCCAGGTTTTCCATTCAGATCCCAAAGTCGATTGCACTGATGCATCCCGGAGAGAGTCAATTTCATTCCATAGGATAGAATTGGACAATTCCTTGAATCACAGAAAGCCAGAATCAACAAATGTTTGGAGACAAAAATATAAGATGATACAACTTAGCACCAAAAGGAAGGTGGGCAGCACAGGTGCAAGCTGAAGCCTAATGGCCCAGCAATCCACCATGTATCCTTGCATGAAAAAAGCAACCTATGAGACAGGGTTAACCTAAAATAGGGACAGGCTTACTTTACTGAAAGTTTATCTGCCCACAGGTTGAGTGGCATTCACTTTCTATGAAATTCAATCAGATACAGTTGTGCAAATCATGCAGCCCAGCAACTATAACAAATACATTAAATATGCATCAACTGGTTACTGGTTAAACATTCCAAAATTAATCACGAGAAGCAAAAACATGAATTGGATGTTTCTGCATTATAAATTAATTTTAGTTGATTTAGGTATGTTGACATTAACCTGCCATATTTTTTTCAATTTTTGAGAAATTCTAACGCGTAGATGGATATATCACATACCATATCAAGGAACAAAATTTATTCTATTATAACTTTGGCATAATGCGTATTACACCTAAAGCACAACCTGTAGTCAAATAAACATGTGTAGACAGCCAAGTTAACACATACCTCCCTTAGCAATTCAACTGATTCAGCACTACATGCAACCTGACATTGCTGTACCCAAGATTGAAAAGAATCCTGCAGCCAATCAGAATTTATGTACCGTTGCAATATCATCTGCAGCGAAGGAGAAGTGGCATTACAGCATCATTAACAGGGGGGGGGGGAGAAGTTGTTCAGTGTTTAAATTAATCCAAAGGAAAAAAAATTGGTAAATGGAAGCAAAATAAAAACAAATCCTGGTTCTAACATGTGCCAGGTGAAAACAAGTCATGAAATGACCAAATGCACCTAAATTTTACAATCTACAAAGAAAAGCACATTGAGCATGGAACTTGGCACATAATGAAATAAGACTAAATTCATAAACAAAGAAATGCAACTAAAAGTATTTAATTTCCAAGCAGTAAAGTGTATTCATAACTGCTACCTATCTCCCCCATCTATATGAACACATGCATCAATGCATAAAAAACCAAAGAAACAAATGCAATGCTGTATCAATTAGTGGGGGAGAGGCTTGCTTTATAAACTGCAAGTTTTAATTGTTGTATTAGAGAAAGAAATAGGAAAAAATCTCAAGACTTAGAACCTACACTATCAAGGGGGAAAGGAGTTTACATTTTGAAGTTTCAGAAGCATTCTTCCTAGATCAGAATAACCAGTACACCGTGAAGCCTCCATGGCAAATTCCTTCCAGACCATCACATCATGAGCTGTGTCTATTAAAGCCTATGACAAGTTTGAAAGGACCAAAGAAATTTCAAGGAAACAGGAACAAAGGTATGAGTTTCCATCAGAGCTCGAAAAAAAACAGCAAAGCAGTAAAAAAAATACCTCGGAATGAAACTGGTCGACAATATTGAGCATGGCAACAGCCAACTTTTTCATTATAAACCGTCGTGCAACACTCAAATCTTTAACCAATTTTAGTCCAATTTTGTGAGTCCTATATGCAATAGGCTCTGGAAATTCATTGATCGGTTGGACGAGCATCATATCTGCCCAGGAATAATTCCTGGTGTGCGGAAAAAATATCACAAAATACTGCTTTCGATCATGAGTTGGTTTGGCTCTCAAAGTTGATAATGGCCAGTCTGCCCGTGCACATCTGATTCCTGCCTGCCACTTCCCTCTCCACTATACTTGGAAAATCATAGAAGTATCAGCATGAAAATCAAGCTCGGCACAACGGATAAAAAACACTTCCTTTTTAAAACGAGCAAATGAAGGACAAAACCAGGAGAGCCCCAAAAAGGATTGTGCTCCACAATTCAAGCCTCGAGATAAATTTTCAAGCACATGGCATGTGATGTCTTAAAATCAACAAATTCCATCTTTCAATTTATAAAGAAACTGCAGCATTTGCTAAAGAGCGTCTTTTATTTCATTTAAGTAAGACAATAAAAAATTTAAAAAAAAAGTTACCTTGACCCATAGTGCCACAGATTCATCATGTTCTAGCCACTGAGGCTCTGAAAGAGATGGCTCTCCGTATTTACAGTCGTTTGGTTCACTTTCAATGGTATCAATAATTAAATTAGAGTTTTCGGAGGCTGTACAGGGTTCTGTGCAATAATCCTGTACATTTATGCCATCTTCTTCAAAATCCTGAGAATCACAAGATAACCTTTGGCTCTCTACCTGAAAATCAGAATACGAAGCTCCACCTTTAGAGATGGATAATTTGTCCACCGTCCATTGGCCCTCACTTTGTCTTTCTATACGAGACTCTTCTACATGTTGCAATAAGTCATTTACTCTACCATCATTCATCTCAACTTGTTCTACACGTTTAAAATTACTAGAATCCCCATCATAAGTAAAATCTGTCCCTGAACTCTGTAGAGCACAATCAGATTCTCCAACATACTGAACACCGTTACAAGGAATCACATCCATATTTTAAACTAGAAATCTGCAGCCACACATAGCATGTAATGGTCATTCCAAACTCATTTCCCTGTTCAAGTGAAGGTCAACACATCAAACAGTCAGAAGAACGTTTAGAAAAGAAAAAAAGTTATACTCGTTTCCCTATTTTTCACTGTTGCTATTCATTCCCTTTATATTAAGTGAACATCCTTTAAAAAATCACAACTGTAGTTATCATTTCTCTCTAGAGTTAATAAAACTCAAAGACATTGAGTTGCCTAATGATTCCAAATCCCAGACCTAGTTACTTGCAATTTCTACTTCTTTATCTTTTTCGATATTAGTCCAGTAAAATTCTATCATTTCATAAAATAATAGAACCAGTCTGGATAAAGTCACTTCATTCTGTATCTCATCCAGGTCACCTGATGTGCATAACTTACCATGGTTGCTTATTTGTAATAAATTTGCCAAGTGTTATCATTTCTTTCCCTAAATCTAACCTCATTAAATGAGCATAATCTATGCATATGCAATTACTTAAAAAAAAAAAAAACAGGTGCTGATATTAATATAAAAGAAGAGGAAAATCGTCTGCAAATACATTCAATTAAAAATTCCATCAAGTCAATTATTTAAAAAAAAATGATTGAATTGGATCTATCAAATTAATAAAATGCAGAAAATAACAAATACAGAATTCATCAAAATCTAGGGGTTTCTGCAAAATTGAAATCAACATGCAATCGCGCAGAAACATGTACATTACAGAGGTCTATGAAAGAAAAAAATTGAACGATATTTCACTGTTTGCAATTATAAATCTGTAACACATAGCTTCTGCTACAGTACCAAGACAATGCAGCGCAACAAGACAACACATTAATCAAAACAAACATTATAAATTAATTGATAACAAAAATTAAAGAAGGCTCAGATCCTTGAAATCAAAAACCCACCTCAAAGACTCGATCTTTTTGCAGAGATTATCAGCTAAAACCCTAACCCACCAAACCCAGATACAAAATGTGCCATTGAACCCTGCCTTAACATCATTTCACCATTAATCGTTACGGTAATTGTAAGAACCCCATAATGGATTCACACTATCCAAAACCCACAACCAGATTTTGCACACGATCAACATCACGTGAAACATGCATGACCTAGAAGGCGCGGTCTATCTGATCCAAAATCAAATAAGAACCCCTTAATTAATTAAACCTAAAATCCATAAACAAAAGTCCTTAAATCAAAAAGGGTTTGTTTTTAATTGCATGTCTATTATTTTTCTCGAGGGTATTGAGGGTTTTTTCTTTCTTTTTTGCCAGGACCAGCACCAGCAGCTATATACCAGGCATACATACCAACAGCTATAGCTAGGTCTTACAATTGCTTGCAAGAAAATAAAATGTGACACACATACCTACATAACAACAACAATAATAATAAGTCAAAAGACAAAGTAAATAAGAGATGGGTATGGCACTGTAATGTAGCTTTAAAGAATAAGGGAGTGTGTTTGCAAGGAGAGATGACCTTTTTTTTTTCCCAGGAGTGGTGTTGTTGCGTTGATAGGCTATGGCATCAAGGGCAACAAGGTTAACGGGGATTTGTGTGTGTTTTTTTATTATTTCTTGGTTGCAATTTCCTATGTCTCTACCAAATTCGGCTAGGGTGGTGAGATGTGTTTCTGCGGGCAATTGGGCTGCTACAGGTCCCGTGACCAAAAACAAAAACAGGGAGGAAAGGAGAAACATATGTATATATCTAGAGAGAGAGCAACAAGAGGATGTGTTTTCGAAGAGTTTTAAATGGATTGGGCAAGGGAAAGTGCTATTCTTTAGGGCTTTTTATGGGGTATTTCGGCTTATGTTTATGGTGTCCATGGGAGAGTGAAGGGGTAGAAATTCGTGGGCTTTATGCTAGAGACCATAATAGAATTATCAACAACGACGTCTTAGCATATTTTTGGTGTTTTCTTTTTCTTTTTCTTTTTTTCTTTCACCATATGATTGAGTAAATTATAGTTTGGTCCCTGTTGATAATGATTTTTTAAGTTAATTTTTTTCAAAAAAAATCATCATTATCTAATGTTAATTGTTAATTCTTTTTTAAATTCTCATTTTGATCTCTTCAAATACAATTTTTTAATTTGTTTATAGGTGAAATTAGAAATTTTGATTTGAGATAAAAGGTATTTTGGGAAAAAATAATTAATTATCATTAAAAACTAATGAAAGGATTGAATTGCAAACAAATATATCCTCCTACAAATTACAAGGCCAACAAAACTACATTATACTTAGAGAAATGAAACAATATTACTAGTCATATTTAATTCAAGATCGTTATTAATTGTTATGGAAATGAACCTAAATTAAATGCTATTCTTTTTTTAGAGGATATTAAATGATTCTATATATGGTTATATAAACATGATGTTGAGGGTAAGATAATATTTTACAATATAGTATTTGGGTCTCCATAATTCATTTGTTTTTTTTTTTAACAAATCTTAAGCTTTTTAATTATAAACTCGCAATAATGATAATAAGGCCATTTTTTTTCTCTTAACTCGTGTTATTAGTTATTAATAATGTGATTTTTTCCTAAATTCATGACATAAATTATTTTCTTTCTAATAAATTAAACAATATCCATATTAATAAAACTTACTCGTACTCTTAAAATAATAAATTTGATTTGTGTAGAAATAAAGCTCTAATAAATTATTATTCTTCTATTTACCTCATAAATGGATAGTGTATTTAATGAAAATTGTTAAAATATTCAATTAATTAAGGCAACAATATAATGTAAGTTTTGAAGTGAATTACTTTGTTAAATTATTTGATTATATAATCATCAAAGAGATAATTTATTTATTTAAAAAAATAATTTCAACATTTACAAAGTTTTTCTTGTAAGTATTATGACTCTTGTCAATTACCTAGCACTTGCAATAGCTTGTTACACCACAGCTGAGAAAACTATGGTCTCCGACGCATCATCTTTTCACCGTCGCCGCTAGAATGTTATCATTTTGGTGTTAAGTGATAGGCTGTAGATGATCCATATGGTAGCACTAAGGCAAACTTTATTTCTTCTCCTTCAAACCTAATTGCTTCTTAAAAAAAAAAAAGAGTAAAATTTAAATATTTTTACTTTAAAACAAGAAAAATATAAGTTTGAGTTTGAGTTTTTCATTTTGAAATTGCATTTATTCAGTTAATTTCTACCTGTTTGGGAATGCGGCATGCGTTATCTTTTTTTTTATTAAAATTTAAAAAAATATATATTTATCTTGAAAAGAAAAAAAAAATTAATAATTTTTGTAATAATTTTTATAATTTTGATATGTTGATATTGAAAATAAAAAATAAAAATATTTTTAAAAAAAAAATATTTAAAAAAAACATTAAACTAAAAGGCATTTAATCTTTTCATTTGATATATTAGTGGTTGTTGTTATTAATAATGGTAATGGGCCAATGGAAATGAACTCATTAAATTTTAATTATACAGGTATAGCTGCATGCTCCTCCTTTACTTTCATCGGGTTCATCGCATGAGATCCATTTTTGATGACTTCCTTTTCTTTTTTTTCTTTCTTTTTCTCACCATCTTTTTTATTTTTTTTATCCTGTTTAACAATGTAATTATAGTTGCTTTTTAAAATATTTTTCATATCAAAGTGATATTTTTTTAAAAAAAAATTATTTTTAAAATCAGCACATCAAAATGATCAAAAACACACAAAAAATTTAATTTTTAGCAAAAAAAAAAAATTTAATTTTTTGAGAACGTGGTTTGCACCGCGTTCCCCAACGGTGCTCAAGAACAATGATGTTTATGTTTTTTTATTTTTTTACTCCTTCTAAATCTTGTTTTCATCTTTCATTTTTTTTTTTTGAAAGGATTAATTTCCTTTGATTTATCACATCATCTTATACATAACAATTAAAATAATTCATATTGTAATTAAGTGATGCATGAATACTTAACAGCGATACAAGACTTTCTCTCTTAGAATTTCAAATTTCAAAATATCCAATAAAATGACATACGTTTTCTCAGTGACAAATTAGGATTTTTTAAATGATAGAATAAATTAATAATAAATATTTGATATTACGTAGACATGTGTTATATAGAAAATTTAATTATATATATATATATATATATATATATATATATATATATATATATATTATTTGGACATAATATACTACTACTTAATACTTTTCGAGATCTCTTTTAAGAAGGACATTGTAATCATTTAAATATTATCAAGAAAACTAATTTGTCACTATAACCTATGAGAATATCCACTGTTATTTAAACAGTTATTATGTTCAATGTTTTGGATATAATATACTGAATTCAATACTCTTTAAGATCTTATTCAAAAAGGATAGTGTAATCATTTAAATATTATATAAAAATAAACTTATAGGCATCAGTGAAACATTATAGTCTGTTCATTCAAACAATGGTTTCCTGTTCTTTTTTTTTTTTTGGTCCCTAAGACTTTTTACGCTTTGGTTTTTTAATTTTTTTTCTTTTTATTTGGTCATTTGACATTATTTTGATTTGCAATTGATCCTGGTGATTTGTTTTTTATTTGTTCGCATCAAGATCTCGAGGTATTTAGGAAATATTTCATCGCTCGATTAATTCTTGATTTTGTGAAACAAAATCCAACTTGATTGATTTAAAATAATTAAAGCTTTTAGGATCAAGTTTGAAGGTTAAAAAAATATTTAATCCCCTTTTTTTTTTAACATCAGTGAGTGATTTGTACAATCAAAGGGGAATTTCATGTTTTTTTTTTAATTTCGGCTCCTCAAGTTTTTGTTTTTCAAATTGATCTTTTTATGTTTGCTTTATTTGTGATTTGATTTGGTAATTTGTTTTGGTTGTCTTGATATGGGGATCTTACAATATATATAAAAAATATTTGGTGATCAATTAATGCTTGATTTTGTAAAATTAAAAAAAAATAGCTAATTTAAATAATTAAGTGTTAACGAACCAAAATTGAAATTAAAATAAAATATAAGAATTGGAGTAAACGAACAGTTAACATATGTTGGTGCCTTTGTGTTGCATATACTAGTAGGTGAGAGGCGTCTATGATTTTTAAGTAACGTGTAAGGAGTCTCTAGGTCATCAAACTACGGTTTTGACGACTGCGTTAAAAGTGCACACTGCACTCTTGCTGGTGACCTGATACGTTTCGGGGAAGTAACGGTTGAGATTTGATGAGCTTTTTTTCTTCTCTTTCCTTTTTTTTTTCCTATCATCTCCTTGAGAATCATGTTGGCCTATCAAAATTGAAAGGTATCATGTTATTTTTTTTCTTCAAATTTGATCCTTATTCTTTTGATGATAATTTTTTTTTTAATACTTCATAAATATGAATTACACAATCACTGTCACCAATAGTATATTTCATAACAATTTCTGATAAAGTATGGATTGAGAAAAATGAATTACTATTATAAGAAATATAATCATATGAAACTAAAATAAAATTATTGGTTAAATATTTATGGATGTATTCAATTTTTATTTTAAAATAGTTTGTTATCTCTAATAAAAATGTATATTTTATGTGATATTTCAATTGCATTTGATTTTCTTTTAACAATTAAATTATTTCTATTTGATTTTGTTTTAATCCAGATATTTTTTTTTGGTCATGTGGCACATGACAATAACCATGTTATCAATTTTCTAACATTTGTTCTGAAAAGTAACATATTTGAAAAACAAGATGTAGAATTGAAGTTGAGGTATTCAATTAAAAAAAATATAATAAAAGATTAGACATTAAATATATGCTTTATCTTTTCTCAATTTAAAATTGAAAAAACTACTACCAACTTTTCATCTTTTCTCAATTTAGTACATGGAATTGAATTATTTTTGTTTAAGTACACAGCCTCTATGAAAAATTCCAGTCAAGTCCTTTGTTCCAACTTTTGTCGATTTCTTTGTTTTTTACTAATGACATGTCATTTGAAAGAAAAATTCCATTATTGGTGCATCAACTTCCACTTTTTCTCAATTAAGAACATGAGTTTTAATTTCTTATCTTTTTGGTACACTATTTCTCAATTGTTCCAAACAAGTACTTTCATTTAAAAAACTGTTATATTTTATTTATTTATTTTGCACAAAGAATCATCAAATAAAAGGAAAATGACCTTTCCGAAAATGTTTTTTTTTTGTTTTTTTATTTATAAAATATAAGAACCTTATGTGCCAAAAAAAAGTAAAAAACTGATGAATTTTGAAAAGGTACTTGATTGGAAGAATTGAAAATATGTTCGATGTATTAACACAAATAAAAAAGTTCATGTATTCGATGTAGAGAATGGAAGTAGTGTACCAACAATTAGTTAGACTCACAGGACAATCACCTGGAAACATAGCAGTTAATAAAAAATAGATGAAAGTATTTGATTGAACATTTTGAAAATACTAATATATTCAAATAAAAAAAATTAAAATCTACGTGCTAAATTGAAACAAAAGTGAAAATTAATGCATCAACAATATGATTATATAGGAAAACAATTTTACAAATGTGTAACTTGAAGGTTATGTTCTAAAATAAGAAAATTAATAAAAGATCCGCAGTGTTTGACACTGCGGTTGGAAAGTGCTTTTGAAAAATTTTAATTTTATTTTAATTTTTTATTTTGCTTTAAATTAATATGTTTTGATGTTTTTAAATTATTTTGATGTGCTGATGTCAAAAATAATTTTTTAAAAATAAAAAAAACATTATTTTAATATGTTTTGTAATAAAAAAACACTTTAAAAAACAACCGCTACCACAATCTCAAACACCCTCTGAGCTTTTCATTATGTTTTGGTACACAAACCTTTCTCACATTGTAAACCCTTTTGAAAAAAGTACATATAAATTAATTTTTGGATGGCAATTATCAATAAGTTCTATGCTAATTTTTTATAGCTCATCTCTTCAAAAAAAGCTCATATTTAATTGTGCAATCTGTGTTACTTTTTCATGTTTAAGAAAATTATCAATTAATTTTTTATTTTTACTTTCTCTTACTTCTCTTAAAACATCTTCCATTATAAGTTTTTGAATGTCCAATTTCTCTCACTTGTAAAATAGTTTATAACCATAATCATTTTTTTTTCTTATATTACTATTATTGTAAATCTTAATTATATTCGAGTCAAATTATGATGGACAAAGTAGAAAATATAATTCTTCGCATTTGTTAATCTAGTTTCTTAAAATAAAAATCTTAATGATCATTATTAGCACAACGAGGTGATTCGAAACTTTCCTAAGAGTTTTAGCAATTAACAAGAACAAAATTAATGTAAGATAATAAATCTTTAATTTCTTTAAATATTCTCTAAAAAATGTGTTGGGTGAAAAATCCAAGAAAAAAAGTATAAATGAAAAGGCTACATAATCAAGCTCGTTGTAAAGTTTTTTTTTTTTTGTTGAAAAAAAAAGATGATAATAAATCTTCAAATGCATTATAAAGATTTTGTAAGAAAATATAAAAAGACATAAAGTTATTTGGAAGAAAAACTTAATAATCTAACAAAATATCATAAAATTTATAAATCTATTATCTTTAAAAAAATGAAATTATCCATACTCTTTCCAAGTTTCTTCGAGTGTTAGTTCTCTAAACTCCATTTCAAATGGCTGGATTTACCGGGTGTCGATCGGGGGATTTGGGCTGCCACCTATTCTTCTTTGGAATGATGCTGAAGTCATTGAAGGTTGTTCCATGCCCTAGAGATTTATGGGCTTGGACATAGTTTCTCCATTCCTACACGAGGGACATGCACTAATTAGGGCAACTTGAGCTAACCCAATCCTGCCTTCTAAATGCTAATGCATGCTTGAATAATAATTCCCCTTCCTTAAGTGGCATAAACGAGGTATCTGCAATGGTGGGTTCGAGTTTTCTTTCCATGTTATTTCACTTCTAATTCCACGCCTTGTTTTTATCGCAACTTTTCCCCATATCAGCAATGGGCTTTTGCCCTTTTTTACGACCCTTCATTCCATTTACTTTCTTCGACGAAGTGAAGTTCAAAGAGAGATGATCTACTTAAAAAGGGTTGAAAGTTGCATCAGATTTTATTCCGCTTGTTTTTATTAAATATTGTGAAGGCAAGTTCTTGCTTTAATCACTCTCTTTCGAGTTTATTTAGAGCATAATCATCCATCGTCGTTTGCAGCAACTGTACATTCAAACATTTGCCCATATAGCCTAAAACAATCATCTAACTTGCTCTTGCAGCATAAAATCTGAAAGCTACTACTGTTGTGCAGGCCTCACGTTAATCGCCATCTTAGCATGCCTCTTGCCCCCCTCCCTCGCATTCGAGTTTTGCATGTGGACACAATTACAGGTCCATTCTCATCGACTGGAAATCATTTAATTTTAACAGTCAACCATTAAACCGAGTTAACAGGGATTTTATCGAACATTTTCGGGTCCCTTTTTCAAGAATCTTGTGCATTTAATGGACAGATGATATCCCTTTAGCCGATCTCATGAATTCAATGCTTCAAAGTTTTCGACGAGTGATTTCGGGAAGAATGTTTAGTTAAGATAACATTATCTTTATACTTTATAGTTGAGGCAGATGCAAGATTTGGTGGGTAGTTTTAACCACATAAACAGTTCTCCCCTGATACCAAATGAAAACGCAAGATTTGGTGTGATTATCTGAAGGAACGGGACCCAGAAAAAGGAAGCTTAAAAGAGAGCAAATTTGGCTTTTTTCCCTTGAATGGTGGTGGGTACTTGAGTTAAGAGACACTGAATAAGCTAAACTAGTGTACCAGGTTGTTGAACTCACATGCGACTTTTTATCTCTTCAACATACAGACAGCATACATACTTACTACAAAACTGGGCCCCGAGGCCGCGCTTCGCTGTTGATCGATCACAATCTAGCGACTGCTTTTTTTTTTTAAAAAAAAAAATACGAGTAGTGTTATTATTTTTCTTTTTTGGTATGGATAAAATATTTCAAATGAAGATTAAAAATTTGACTAGTATATCAGATAAAATTAATTTTAAAAAAAAATCTAAGAAGTAAAATGTAAAGATAACAACAGATTATATTGATTACAT
>Ga0307515_10003554_pt1 | contig 32786 bp, 33 predicted proteins | sample 17_EM_MG_FD_194513 | JGI IMG/M metagenome (GOLD analysis project Ga0307515, IMG submission 194513) | Populus trichocarpa ectomycorrhiza microbial communities from riparian zone in the Pacific Northwest, United States - 17_EM | ecosystem: Host-associated > Plants > Roots > Unclassified | place... | reverse complement strand
ATTTCATGTTGCGCTGTCCACGTGCGCTCATAATAGCTGGTTTCATTTCGATGCTGGGGCCAGGTTCACCGGTCACAACCCATTCTTATTATCATACCGGCCGCGGACGATACTACCCTACAAAAATTGAACGGGAAGTCCAGGCTGTCACCTGCTGAGATCAACGTATTCGGTTGATGCTGCGATGCTAATAGTGCACTGGTGCCACTGGAACAGGAAACAGCGAGCGGTGCCGCACCTTCTGTGGAACAATCTATGAGGTGAAACCTGCTGAAAATCACCACGCGGATCCTTTAGGCGAGTACTGAACAAGTGGCGCTCCGAATGGGGAATCTGGTGCGGAGTTTTATCGGGTTCAAGGATCCAGGCCGTTTGGAGGGTGGCAGTGTGCGATACAAATATCTGTATGTATACTTAGTCACCGCTGGCAACAAAGGTGATTTCCCGTTACAGTAAAGGGATGATTCCGAGATATCTTATATAGAGGCGGATGGCCTCGAAGCTACGTCAGCGGGGGCTGCTCTCATTAACTACTAGAGTATGCCTATCTGTTCCAGCGGGGATTCCATTGGCCAACGTTTGCTCCCAATATCCGAGAAGTTGAGCGTTCCAGTCACGCGCACTGGGAATGACACTAGCACCTTTTGGGCATAACTGCCGCTGCGTCATACAAAATTCAATTGGTCCGATACAACGGACGGGGTCCTGACAGTTCCTCTAATACGCTCTGTATTTTCCTCTATTCTTCAGTGAGTAAATACTCCGTTCCCCCCCCTGGTTCACCCCTCCCATCGGGGTCGATCTCAACCACAGAGACACGCATCTGCGAATGATCCAGCCATGGTCGAAGTAAAGGCCCAGGTGTCCAAAAAGCGCCGGTAAGTCCTTGGAAACAATGATTGGAAATCATTGTTCCCCATCAACTCGCATTCCCGGGTCTTCACGTAAGCAGCCTAGGCGCTGATGGAACTCGTAGATCCGTCACTTGTTCCGGTGAGTGGCGTCGCTGCGCTGGGGCCAGAGCCATCAATCACGTCCCCTCGCGGTCCGTCGTGGCCGCAGATGTGGGAGTCGCTCGGGGAGTCGCAGCGTATACATAACTCACAAACGATGGGCAAGTAAAAACCGAGCCTCGCCGGTCCACTGTCGGCTGTTGACGTTGAGAGACTGAATGGGGCTCGTAACGACGTAACGGCGCGTTGTTGTCAATCACCATAAGCCGACGTCGCGGAAGTTGCTTATTCGGGACCCCGGAAGTCCATTATGCACACGCATTCGGCCCGCGTCAAGCCCGTACTGAGTGGCTGTCCGTAAGACAATAACTATCTATAACTTTCCTGGGGCGATGCCAGTAACCAATATTTACTCCGCAATACCTGAGAACTTCCACATCACGTACACCGGTGGGCTGAGCGATCAAGCATTGAGGTAGTGGCGTTGAAGCGGGTGGAATTATAGACCTTCCCGAACCCGTGATTCTGAAGGTTGGGTGGATTTCGAGCGAAATGGTCGTGGCGCCGCGATTCCAGATGCGCGGTTTGGAGACAATATTTACGACCCGACGCAACGGACGGGGTCCTGACAGTTCGCTTAAAAGTCCTTGGATATTCGTGTGTACATGTCATGGCCCTGCGGACAGTCACTCAGTGCTCGTGTGATTCAGTCAGGACACTGCCACGAGACGCGTTTCTCACATACGGCGCTGTAGATACTACACATGTTGTATGTAAGCCGCCTATTGGACTAGAATACTAGGACCTTCCAGTCAGCGTCTCATATCCCAAGCCCAAGCTGCATGAGTCAAACGAGAAAGTACGGTTTTCACATCCGGTCGCATCCTACGATCCGTCAACCAGCAACACTGGACAGTCCACCATAGCTCATCCGTGAATCCAAGTGCTGCGGCCGCGTCCGGTTTGCTCGGTCGCACCCCGTTGAGTACCGCGTGTATCACATTGCCTTTGCGATCCGAATAGGGCGGTTTACCACATAAGACCTGGTGGTTCCCGGTCAGCTCGGAGACTTGACTGCGATCGAGAAACCACTAACCTCATAAACAACCATCCCGAGGGCGTAGATGTCGGACTTCTTGGTCGGTCGATCTCCAATCACCCCGAACGAATCTGGGTCTAGTAGTTCCGGGCTCGTCCACCGGTGTGTTCCTCCGGAAACATAGGGCATAAGAGACATCTTAGAGTCCACCGAGATCCTGGAAACCTCGGTGGACACAGAAATATCGTCCGAAATCCGAGCTACCATGCAGATAGTTGAGAGCCCGAAATCCGCCAGGCAAGCGCGATTATTGTTGTTGATCAGGATGTTTGCCTGGGCAGTCGGGTCAACGGGCAATCGGAGAATAGGAAGCAACTTGACGGACCCCCTTGAGGTCTCCGTGGGCGAAGTTGAGACCATGGAGATACTCGAGCCCAAACGCGACATCTACCAACTTTTGAAACCGGTCACACCGGTCTCTGAAAATACAGACATGATAACTCACAAGCTGGACTCGGTTCACATCTTCCCGGTCCTTGACAAAACTGTTGATGTTCCCATTATCCATCCATTCTGACACCAGTGCAAACCTCAACCTCGGTTCCTCCTCCTCCTCCAACGTCGCGCCGAGCAATGGCAGTATATTTGGGTGTCGTAGGTGTCTCCATGCGACAGCTTCTCGGCAGAACCTCTGTAAGTGGCTGTATCAGAATTAGCTGTAGAGTGTGTGAAATAGAGCACTCACGCTGAGGAAAAAGTCACGATCGCTGGTGACATAGAGTCGCAAGAACTTGATAGCGACCTGGCGCCCACGATGTTCACCCCGATACACAGCAGCGGAACCCCCGCCGCACTCGGCGATGTGGGGTACATTCTGAAGGCACGTAATGACCATCGATTTGGGGAGGCTGCGTTGGATGTCACACATCTTGCACAGATCGTTTAACAGTTCGGGTCTCTCTTTGTCATATACCATGCTTGCGTCCAACATCTGTGGTCAACGATCAGTCTGGGGTCTGGGGCCGCGGTTAAGGATAGTTGGTGACCTCCCTCGTCTAGTTTGTCGATGCGTTCCTGGTTGGCCTGGTCTTCCCCTTGAAGAGTAACTGTCTTCAAGTTGCATGGGCCGGAGCGTTGCGGAGGCCTTGAGTCATACGGTGAATCGACCGAAAACACCCACGCGGGTGAGGTTAGCACCCACAGATGTTGTAAGAGGTTGAGCACTTCGGACGCCGAAACACGACTGCCTGGGTCCTTTCCCCAGCACAATGCAAACATCCTCCACAACTCTGTGGTCAGGCTGTGCTTCTTTTCGCTCTCCGGTCTACTTGGGCGTTCGTCTTTAAGAATCTTGGATCTCACTTCCATTGTATCAATCCTCTCCCACAAGAATTGTCCCATAAATATCTAGGCAAGGTCTATCGCGGTGATCCAGAACAACAGTTGAGAGAACACACCTCGACGGCGACGAATCCATAAGAGAATATGTCGGATTGTTTGGTGAATTTACCGTTCTTAAAAACCTCTGGTGCTGCCCATCGGCAACCTTCGGCGCCGACCTGGGCCCAATCAAATCCTGGGCCCGATCCCCCAGTGGGCGTGAGCTTGGCGAACCCAATGTCCGAGAGGCAAGCACGACCTGCAGAGTTTACAAGGATGTTTTGCTGGACGTGTTTCGTGAGTACCACACAAAGCGGTGCACATTCGGAGGATAACCGACCTGCTTCAAGTTCCCATGTATCACCCCGTGTGAATGGAGATAATCCAATCCATGAGCGACATCGATCAACTGGATTGTGAGCGGGGGTTAGATTTCACTTCCCGGGTGTTACACGTAAGGGACCTTACCAAACAGACACAATCAGTGTGTTTGTGCTCCTGCACATACTCCATGGCTGATCCATTTGGCATCCACTCCATCGCAATTTGGGGGTGATCGACTGACACGCCAAAACACTGGAGGATGTTCGGATGCTTCAGCTTCGCCCATAGCGCAACGTCCCCACGGAATTCCTGAGGGGTACTGTTTAATGGGTCGCCCTGGTGAACGGTAGGAGGATTCACCTACCTTGTGAACTTTCTCCAATTCTATTACCTTGATGCAGACATCCATCGCGCCACCGCTTCCCTCCCTAGGGCTCGTCTGGGCCTTCCGTACTTCGGCGTATCTACTCGGAATGCAGGGTTCGGCGGTCGAATGGGAGAATTGACAAGAAATCATGCAGGACTCTGGAAGTATGGCCCGCTCGCCGCACACCTCCCACAGGTTGTGTAGTGTTCGTTGTTGTAGTTCTTCATGCAATCCCCCGACACGTAGCACCTGTACGAAGAGTTACAACCGGGATCGAGACCCAAGAGGCTTGAACGGTTTTCTTACATCATCCAGGAAGTTGACAAACTCCTTCAACTCAGCGCCATGTAAACGATCTATACAGCCCTTGCGCTCGGTACTATCGTAGAATTGGTTGAGAGCAACTTGAAATTCGAGTGAGGACTTGGGAAACTGATAAAGACTCCTGAGTAGGCTCGGGGCTAGGCTTTGAAGCACGGTCTTCATTTCAGGGCGCGATCGTTGTTTCTGATCCCAGCATTTTTGCGTCAACTCCCACACGTCGTCAGGTAGAGTTGGATCGGCTGGCCGTGGCGGGCGTTCCCCCTCGATTATTTTTATGATCGATGCAACGGACTGAAAGGTATAGAATGGAACTGTGCCGGTGAAGACCTTGGTCGAAATCCAGTCAGTCACAAGTTGTTGTGCGCCGTGCGCCGAGCTCACCTCAATGGTGAGCATCGCAAAGGAGAAGACGTCTGCCTTCTCGGTGAGTGACCCCGTCTCTTCCAAGACCTCTGGTGCCGTCCACCGTGGATTGTGGTCACGTATCTCCGAGACGCCGTATGTTGGACCCTGGCTTGGATGGATGGTGGCGAGGGAAAAGTCCGTAACCCGCGCCCGACCTAAGTCATCCACTAGAATGTTCGCCTGCATTGTGTCAGCTAGGCTATCGGTAAGCCTCAAAGCACGTACCCCCTTGACACCCCCGTGGACCACGTTGCGGGAGTGGAGGTAGTTCAGGGCCTCAGCAACGTCGTATAACTATGAATGTATGAGGACTCTATAGCCCAACTCGCGTAGTGAGAATAATACGCACAAGGCCGAGTCGATTTGCTCCCGGACGCTTTGAAAGAAATTTCTTTAGATTCCCAGCCTCCATCCAATCCGAAACAAGCTGGGGGGGATCAAGGGTGACGCCATGGAATGGAACAATGTTTGGGTGACAGATGCGTTTCCACACAACGGCCTCATGGTAGAACAACTGTACGGAACCTTAGGAATTGAGAACCCAACAATAACTTTGGTACCATACCTTGAGTTTTTTCGGGTCGCCTTTGGAATAAATCCGCACCCTTTTGACGCAAACCTTCACACCTTTGAAGGTCCCCTCGTGTATATCAGCCAGGATTCCGGAGGTGAGTGGATCATCCCCTACGTCCGTCAGAGCGCACGAGAGTAAATGGGATGCTGGTAAGACATTGCGGGAGCCACAGATCCTCCGGAGTTCAGAGAGACAGTGGTAGAAACCGTTACTGGCAGGGCTGAGGACGTTGAGGCCCTACGATGTGGTTCAGTAGAGAGAAAATAAAAGACAATCCGCACACAGACATTATCCAAATCCTCGACGAACTTCTCTAAATCAGCGTTTTGCAGGCCTTGAGCCTGGTCCATGCAATCTTCCATGACAAGGACATTGGCGAGTTGATTGGGGAACTCGACCGAAGACCTATTGAGATCCTGAAGTTGCCGCAAAGGATTGACTGAGGACATGAATGTAGATTTTGCGTGCCAGTCAACCGAGCTCTCCTCTGGTGAATATGTACCACTAGTCTTAATGCATCCGTGAGGAGTGAATGTAGATAGAGCGGCCGTGGTTGAATGGTATCAATGGATTGATAGGAAAGGAAATCCTGGTCCACGGGAGAATAACGCCCGGTAGTCGTACCGGCTGGTCTGGATTGGCTCGTTGAGGCATAGTGCGTGAAACCTCCAAACCGCCAGTCCCCCATGCCGTAGCCCAATTGCAATGTTTGTCAAAACAGTGTCACCTTTTCCCGGAGGATAGTGGCATCCGGGCGCTCTATGCATACCCGAGGGCACGGGATCCGCACCATCTTGTCATCCAGAAGTGTCTGCGAATAGAATTGTCCAGGCTAGCGTGCTGGAAGTTGGTGGATGCCGTCACATTACGAATGGTGTTCGCTTGCCGGTGTGAGCATGGGGTAGGCCATGAAGTTAGAGCAGAGAAGGGTTTCTCGAGTTCGACGGCAGAGATGATACACCCCATCATCCACGAGTCCTTGCCTGCTCCACCGACAACCGTGAGCGTCACAAAGAATAATCCAGTAACCATAACGTGGAATCCACAGAGGAGAGTAGGTCCGGTGCAGGAAACCCAGCCGACTGACAAGAATGGAGAGGTGATAAAAGTTCGAAAAGCTCCAGATGCGGAGAGACCTGAGCTTCAGGTTTTCAAACCCCGATCACGGGCCGTCGCCCTCTGCTCTCGTTCCAAACCCGGGTCCATCACAATCTTAACACACCTCCGCCTCATCACAGCAGTAAGTACCACGAAACCTCGCGCGGTGGCTTATTAGGGGATCGATGGCGCCGAACCTTTCAATTTTGGCCCAGCATGCAAAAGCGCTAACCAGTTAATGGTATTCTTCAATCACGGTTTGACGGTCAGACCCCTGTATCCCCTGGGTCCTCCGTTCTCGGTGAAGTGATGTTTGACCAAGCCAATACTCATCTTTGGTTTGCCGTGATGCTCTCTACCAAGTTCTATCTTCAGACCTACCCGGAACATTCTTACATTTCCGGCTGTACGCCGTCGAGGTTTTCGCCCATCGTGCTTCGGGTTAGACAGTCCCTGCCGGCGAGGCAGGTGAATCGGCTATTGACATTAAAGCCTCATGGCTGCATCAGGAGTCATCGAGAGGAGGTAAGGTGGGGATTTGCATCACTCTTCGGTTCGTGAATTGGAACGTCCAGCGGGGAATATGAAACTCCTGATCCACCATTCGAGCCTGGGTGTCCGGGTGTCAGCTGACCGATCTCACGTTGAACCGGGATGGTAATACACCACCAATCGTCTGTCGACTAACCGAGAGGGATGGTTTTCTGACAATCACACAGTTGGTCGACATGTCCTCTCCTGCTCCTTGTCCTCCCCCACGTGCCACGGACTTTTTCTCTAGTACACCAACCGTCATCCATCAGTTCCGTTTCAATACTGTGATTCTGGACTCCCCACGGGGTCTTGCCATTCCCGTAACGCTATTACCCTGGAACTGCTGAACACATCGCAGTCTCGCCTTCGAAACGGCGACCCTCCAGCGGAAAATGCCGTTTAACCCCATACGACGACTGTTGGAGTGAGAAACGGGAGTGCACACTGACAACTAAGATTCCTTGCAGAGGCCATTGTGTGGAAACGCATCCGTCACCCAAATATCGTTCCATTCCATGGCGTCACCCTTGATCCCCCCCAGCTTGTTTCGGATTAGATGGAGGCTGGGGATCTAACGGAAGTTAACGACTCGGTCTTGTGGGTGACTCCCGCTACTCGAGTGGGGCTCTAGAGTCCTCATCCATTCATAGTTACACGACGTTGCTGAGGCCCTGAACTACCTCCACTCCCGCAACGTGGTCCACGGGGGTGTCAAGGGGGTACGTGCTTTGAGGCTTACCGATAACCTAGCTGACATCATCATGCAGGCGAACGTTCTAGTGGAACTTGACGAAGGATGTGGGACTGGTGCGGCTGCATTCAGGTTGCGATTTGGAGGGGAAACCGGATTGGGTCGTGTTCGATGAGTTCGCGTTGACGACTACGCCGTATATCAGGACCGCTGAGCCTGATCGGTGAGCTTTCAGTTGCTCGGGTTTCGTATTGCCGTTCGTTGGTTGACCCCGGTGGTGTGGAGTGTTGAAAGGGGCTCAGAGGTTTTACGATCTCAGTCTCCGGCGGGAGAGTCCGATGCGAGAACCTCGAAACGACTCAATCGGGAGAGCCTTCGCTTGATCCGATCAGAAGGGCATATAATGCTGCAAAAGAGACAAGTCTCAAGGAAACCACGTACATATGCAAAGGACTGTAGACGAGCGACAACAGTCACAGTGCTTGCTGGCCCGAACACTCAATCTGGTATATCGTTGATCCACGTGAGCGAAGAAAAAACCGGCTGTTCATTTTTATATGCAAAGGAGTGTAAAATAGGGTCGGGTTCCAGCCAAATCGATCGTAGGGTCGCTGGCCTTTCTCTCCCAGATAATGCCGCAAAACCTCCCCAGGATTTCCGAGATATTTGGTCTCTTCGTCCTATCCTCCCTCCAACACTCCACCAATAATTCCCACACGACCTCCGTCATCTCAATCTCCTCCGCGTTCTCTGGCTTGGGAGGACGTTCGCCCGAGATTACGGCATGCATAACCTCCGCTTCCCTCTTTGGATAGAAGGGCCATTTACCCGTCAACACCTGGTACACCGTCATACCCAGAGCGTGGATATCTGCCTCTTTAGATGGAACTCCCTTTTCAAAGCCGAATTTTTCCGGGAGGATGAGCTCTGGAGCCATGAAAGACGCCGTGCCTTGTTCTTCGCTCGATATTCTCACTGAGATCGTCGCTACGCGGGTGAAACCAAAGCCTGCGAGCATCGCTCGGGGCGTACCCGAGTCCGAAATCAGGATGCTGGGCTGGTAACGCGATCAGTTTGCGATGGAATCCTTCGTAAGAGTCAAGACTCACCGCTTTGATGTCTCCGTGCGCAATGCCGCAGCTGTGGAGGTACTTGATGCCTTTGACCGCGCCTACAAGCTAGATAGCGGAAAGGTGTAGAGTGAGTTGATGCTTGGCGCTGGGGGAACATCTGAACTCACCAGACGTAACCGATCCGTGCCATGGTGTTTCTGCAGATATTCGGTGATGTTTCCATGAGGCATCCAAGGTGTGACGATCGCCGGAATGTCATTATGATAGAACAAGCCATTAAACTTGAGGATGTACGGACACGACACGTGTTTCCACACGATCGCCTCTACAAAAACGCTATTTCTCATCAAGCCAGACCGTGTCCACGTGTTGTGCTCTCCGTACTCACCTTCTTGAGTTTCATAGTACTCTCCTGATGCGAAGTCCTCAGGACCTTCACCGCCACGGATTCGCTGTCCTGTGTCCCGTGGTAGACCTCGGTACATGTTCCAGAAGTATGAGGCATATCGGGGAGTATGATCGTACGTGGATCGATCCAGTAAGAGCGAGGGAGGTATTGACACCCGCGAGATAGTCTCGAGATCGTGGAGAACACTTTTGAGCGTATTTGAATATCTGGAAGGGCCTTAAAGGCGTCGGACGTGATTACCTAGAGCATGATAAGGACTCGGTGGCATCTAGTAATCCGATCCGATTTCACTCACTTTGTCGAGACATTCAATCACCAGCACCGCGGTGTCTCCTGTCAACTGCAAAATCTTATTCCGTCGATAATCTTCGTCGAGCGCTTCCGTCAATATCTTGACTAGCTCGTCCAAATTGAACCTTCCGGTCTCGAGCTGTTTCGCATTAGGGAGGGAGAGTAGTACGTCTAACATTTCCAGCAAGATCACGAAGGGGGAGAGGACAAGAGGTTGTCATTCAAATATCTGGAGACAAATCGGTCATGTGGGAGATGGCTTACTGGAGATGGAGGGTGAAGGCGCGCGGTAAGAGGTCGGAGTGGCCGTACGGTCAAGGTGGATATCTACCTCTTTATATGGGACTCCCTTTCCAAGACCGAATCTTGCAGAGAGGAACCCCTTGAGAGCTCCCTTGTGCGATCTGGCCCAAGTCCCAGAGGCGATTGGATGGTCACTTTTGTTCAGAAGAGTATCTGAGAGTACGTCCGGTGTTGGCGGAACCTTGTCGGCACCATCGTGATGGATTCTCCGGAGTTCAGCCAAGCAGTGACGAAAAGCACGGCTGGTAGGGTCGAGGTTGCTGAGGATCTACAATGATGGTCAGGAGAGATCAAGTGAACGCAATCCGCAGACCGACGCTCTCTAAATGCTCAACAACAGGTCCTGAGTCCTCGCATGATAGGTGCCGAACGAGATTCACATAGTCTTCCCCAAGGAGGATGTCGGTGAGTTGATTGGGAAACTCAGACGAGGACCTATCGAGGTCATAAAGCCGTTGTAAAGGATTGGGCGAGGGGATGTGCATAGCGTATGACCGGTAGTCAACTGGGCTGCTGCGAGGGCAACTTCGCGGTAATGGTGGGGGTTGGGTGCCACCCTGTGAAACTGTTCGGTCCGTTACAGAGGACAATTGGGATGAGCATGGGGCGTTAGGCGAAATAGGGAAACATACAGGGATGGCTCGCTGTGGAACACGACGTGTCATCGGCATCCGTCTGAACATCATCAATCGCGCTAGGGGGTAGTGGCTGCCAGGCCGCCGAAGCCTGTTCTAAACATTCAAGTACAACTTCGACGGTGGGGCGGCCTTCTGGTTTGGATAACCAACACATTTCCAACATCTCCCATAAGTCGTTCGTGAACCACGCCCCTTCTGCCCCTTGCGGTCTCCCAGGATGTTCACCCTCGAGGACTTTCTGCATGACCATCCAGTCATTACAGTCTCGTGTGAAGGGAATATTGCCGCTGAGCACTTCAAGTATCACCATCCCTAATGCATAGCAATCTGATTCCTTCGTTGGTCGACCGTCCTTGAAACCGAACTGGTTCGGATTGAGGCGCTCTGGACTCATCCATCTTCTCGTGCCAGCGCTCGTAGATGAGCTCGAAGTTGTGGGGTTTGTATGATCAGGAACTATGGCGGTAAGTCCGAAGTCTGCGAGGCGTGCGTGACCGTGTTGGTCGATCAGGACGTTGGCCTTTGAAAAAGCACGTCAGGAGGCAGAAGAGTGATAGTGGCGTTTGAAAACCTACCCCCTTTAGATCCCCGTGTATCATCCCCTCGCCGTGCATGTATATCAATCCCCGAACGATATCTTTGAGCTATAACAGCCAAAAAATTATCAACGGAGGGTGAATAGTAAGGACCAAAACCTACAAGCTCGAACCGATTCGCATCCCTGTGCACCTTGATGAACTCGTTGATGTTCCCGTTGAACATCCACCCTGATACCATCGCAAACTGGTTGTTGCCCATCGTCACTCCCAACAATGGCAACACATTTTTGTGGCAAAGGGATTTCCATGTCACGGCCTCCTTGCAGAACCTCTACATGGGTCATGGTCAGCTCCCCACTGCGGATCCCGAGTAGCCACGCTGGCAACTCACACGTGTGATTTTATCAAGGTTACTCGTCCGGTATACGAGTAGAACTTTGACCGCGACCTCACGCCCTTGGTATTCACCCTTCCATACGTCGGCATACCCTCCGCGATACAACGGTGTATCCGTTCGATTGTAACAAAGTGGAATTTGGACTGATCTTGGAAGCAAGCCCTGGCGGCCACTTATCCTACACAAAGCGCTCAGACACTTCCTCCGGAGCAACGGCTCCAGGATATCCAACATCTACCCGGCAGGGTGGGTCAGTGAGCCCATGCTTCTGAGGTGAAAGAGCGGGGAAAGTACTTCATCTACCACATCGACAAAGGACTGAGCGTAGTCCCCACGAAGGCGTTTAACCACGTCAGTTTCATTACGGTCGGAAAAGATGGCCGTGATCAGGGAGACGCGCTCATCCGTGGCAAGGGGGCAATTAATCAAAGATTTCCACGGTGGGGTGCCGCTGCGCGTGAAAAGACGATTAGGTGAACATACATGATGCGTCATTCCAGAATGAAATCCTACAAGCCGCGCAAAATTTGCAACACCTGCGGGCGTAGATGAGCTTCCTGGTCCCAGCATTGTTGCGTCAACGCCCATAATCCGTCCGTTAAAGTCGGGTGGGTCGGCCGTGGCGGACGCTCGCCACCCGTGATCGCCAACATAGTCGCGTGGGGTGGTTTCCCACTAAACGGAACATCACCAGTAAAGGCCTTTGTTCAAATGGATGAAAGTTTACCCCTGACTAGGTTTCCCGGAACGGACCTCGATCGTGACCATCGCAAATGAGAAGACATCTGCTTCCTTGCTATATGCCCCTCGATTGTCCAAGATCTCTGGTGCGATCCATCGTGCACCATCTCCATACTCGGCAGAAGCGTCCCGTATCAAATTCAGATTTCGAGTGACCGTTACAAGACCAAAATCGGTGATCAACGCATGGCCGGTGACATCCACAAGGATGTTTGGCTAGCTGGGTGTCAGCAAGGTGGTGAAGGAAATATGACGCAATCACACACTCCCTTGAGACCTCCATGAATCACGTTGCAGGAGTGTAGGTAGATTAGACCTTCAGCGACACCGGATAACTGACAAGGGGGTAAGCTTATCGTACAACGTAACAGAAGGGACACGCGCGAGACTCAGTCTGTCCGCATCTGGATGGTTCGTGATGTATTCGGTCAGGTTGCCGCCGGACATCCACTCTGAAACGAATTGGAGGGGTTCTGTGGTTGCACCGAGAAGGGGGACGATGTTTGGATGTGTCAAGTGTCTCGACATCACGGCAACTTGGTAGAAGGTCTGCGGATTTCGTTAGAGCCTGAGAACGGGAAAACATGGCATCGAGAACACACCTCCTTGACCTTCCGCAGATCACTATTTGGATGGATCCTTACGCGTTTGATTCGCAACCTTGAGCCGTCGGGGGTCCCCTCACATACGTATCCAGAAGCGGACGGAAAGCTAGTGTCCGGAAGAGGTTCTGGAAGCGTACAAGATTTCGGCAGCACCTCCTTAACGCTGCATATATTTCCGAGTTCATGTAGGGACTCCTTGAATCCGAGACTTGCAGGATTGGGAATGTCGACGAGAATCTAAGTCGGTGTTGGGCGCAGAGTGGGGAAAGATGGTTTGAGGACTCACGCTATCTAGGTACTCGACGAGCCATGCCAAATCCTCGCCTTGCAGGTTTGTAACAACGTTTAGATACTCGTCCCCGCGAATGAACTCGCTGAGCTGCATGTGAAACTGGGGCGAAGCTCTGTCGAGGTCGTGGAGTTGTCGTAAGGAATTGGGCGGGATCATTGAGATATCTGGCTCATGCAACAACTTGCAGAATTGAACGGATTGGATGATCGCGGACAACGGAAAAGCAAGTTAGTATCAGGCGCCTTGCTTATCCCTCGAGCTTCGAGGCTCGTGAATAGGAAGCACCCTGTGTCGTTGGTGGTCATTCGGATAATTGTGGTCCTGCGCCGCGCGACTGGGATACCTCAAGAGAGCACGAGTAATAGTTAGCAACCCCACAACCAAAGTCTCCGTCGCAGAGATGTATGGACGAGGTGAAAGCGAAAGGATACGCGTTGGCCGTTGATCGCCGCTTCCGTGAAACTCTCTAATTCTATTACAAAATCGTCGCCCCCACACTGGGTGACTATCCGTAAGGCTACACCATGTACACACGAGTCTAGACGAATACCCAGAGCCTTTTAAGGGAACTGTCAGGACCCCGACCGTTGCGTCGGGTCGTGGATATTATCTCCAAACCGCGCATCTGGAATCACGACACTTCCACTGTTTTGCTCGAAAACCGGCCGACCTTCCAAATTACCGGGGCCGGGAAGGCTCGTAAACCCACCTATCTCATGCCTGCAAGGTGCTGGCGCCATCCATACACTTGAACTTTTGATTTCATCGGGTTACGCTGTGCGGAGTGCATAAGAAATTGGGGAGTAAACCTCGGCTAATGGAACCCTACTGGAACAGGTATGTATATCTCTAGCGTTACGGATAGTCACCCAGTCACTCACTTTTCTCAACTTTTTGTAAACTTATTCTGTATTTAAATACGACAAATAACTAATCATCGCGCTAAGAATTTATACTAGCTTGCTGATGTGGGGATCGGCAGACATCGGTCCAAGGGGTGTCCTTGAGCGACGTATGGTTGGCAGGCGACTGGAAAAACTTGACGACATTTCAGATATCATTGTTCGGATTCAGGCTGCCGCCAGGAGTCCCAGGACGTATCTCGCTCGCAAACGTCTGCTCGTCCTCATCCGGTACCTTCGCAAAGGGACCACCGCTATTATCAGCGTCCAGACTCGTGCTCGAACAAATCTTGCAAGACAGAGGCACAAGGTGATGGCTAAGGCACTCTCTGAAGCCAAGGTGGTATCGTCCGTCAACAGCTTCCAGGCTCGTGCCCGGGCCGCCTTGTCCCGAGCCAAGCACAGGGAGACCGGAAAGAAACTCGATTTTGTTGAGCCTGATATAGTTGGGTTCCGAGCCGTCTGCCGAAGTGCACTTGTTCGTCTGGATTACTTCGTGTGGAGAGATCACCTGTGAGCAAGCGAAGATGTCGGCATCCTTCTTCAAGCTTTACTTCGAGGTGCTATCCAACGCGGGAAGTTCCAAGCGAGAGCTAGGTACTACAGGGAGAATCTCAAGCAAGTCATCTACATCCAGGCCCTCGTCCGTGCGAAGGAAACAAGGGAGCAGTACCGTCAGCTCACCCTTGGAACGAACGTCAGCGTTGGAACAATCAAGAACTTCGTACATCTCCTCGACGATTCCGAAGCACGTTTTTTTCCCCGCCCGTTCTGTTGTGGATATGAACAAATGATACAATTCTGTTCCGGAATCGACATGTGTGTATGTATCGAGATGGGAAGACCAGGGATGTATCAGAAGGGGGAAAAGTGTTAGCTGGGAGAAAAGCCGCTCAGTGATACAGTTGTGTGCTCAAAAGAAAGGAAATTAGGAGGAAAGGAACACAAAGGAACTGAGAGAATGGGAGATGAAAAAAGAAATAGGGACCACAAGAGAAGAAAGAAATGCTGTGAACACTCGAGAGAAGACGGAAAGGAAAAAGGAGACAAGGGAAGAGACTTAAATAGACACGAGCGTGTCTCGTATACAGCGGAGCACGAGAAGAAGAGGGAAACGGAGGCGAGAAAACGAAAGACAAGTTGACGAGGACTTTGGACCCAGTGAATTGACCATGGAAACACTTTGTGGGGAAAGGGAAATTGTTTGGAAACGATGAAGGAAAAAGGGACAGAAACAGCGAGAGATGAGAGTGTAACAAGTGGCGGATACTGGAAACGCATTCATTACAATACACGTATTTAGTTTTGATTCATCTGGACGTCAGCGGCTCCTTGCTGACCAGGTTGACCATAGTAACCTATCGGAGACTGATTAGAGGTACGAAGGACGGAGGACTCCCCTGCTCACCTCCCCAATAATTGGAGTAGTAGGAGTTAGCGTCAGCAGGCCACTGTCCCTGAGCAGGCTGACCGGTGGCGGTGGGATCAGTCGTTCCGGGCTGAGTTCCGTTGCCCAAACCACCGGCACCAGTATTAGCCTGAGGCATACCGGGGGTGGTACCAGTGGTACCAGCCCCACCAGCGCCCTGGAAGCCGGCATACCCGCCGAAACCGTACTGACCGTAATTGTTTGGCTGCGGCATGCCATACATCGGCTAGGTCACAAATAGATGAGTGGTCGCAAGGGATTGGGTGATCCACGATGACTCACCATGTTCGCGTAGGGGGTACCAGTGGTAGGGCTTGGACTAACCGGAGTGCCGACGACGACGGGACCGGACCCTTCGGCACGATCCTTGCCCCAACTGCACTTGATTGGTCGGCCGTGGACCATCTGTCCTTGGAGCTGGATGATAGCCATAGCGGCGTGCTCGTGAGTGTCAAGCTTGACGAAAGCGAAGCCACGATCGGCTTGCATCCTGATTTCGGAGAGATAACCACACGATTGGAAGAGCGGGATTAGATCGGCCTGGGTGGTGTACGGAGTGAGGTTTCCGACGTAGACGGTGCTGTTGTAGGCAGGGGTCTGCTGGACTACGGACTCGTATGAAAGGGGGCCACCGGAGAAATTGATCGGAGAAGGAACGCCGACGCTAGCGGGGGGACGGTTGGGAGCGGGTCCCATGCTCGGAGCGCCTTGGGTCTTCTGATTCGCCCAGTTGACTCGAATGGCACGAGAGCCCAGCCATTCGCCATTCATGGTAGCGATCGCCTGCTCAGCATCGGTCTTGTCGCGGAAGGCGAGGAAACCGTAGCCGCGAGATTTTCCGGAGTTCATATCCCACATAACACGTGCATCAGAGAGGGTGCCGAAGGCGCTGAATGCTTTCCCAAGGACCTCGTCGTTGACCTCGGGGCTGAGGTCGCCAACGAAGACATGATAGTGTGCGGTGGTGTCCTCCTTGTTCTGACTGCCTTGGTATGCCCAGTTGACACGAATCTCGGTATCAAAGATCTTGCGGCCATTGAGGGTCTGGAGAGCAGTCTCGGCAGCACGCATGTCCATGTATTCAACGAAACCGTAGTTGAGTCCACCGTGTTGGTAGTTGCGGTCGGGGATGATCTTTACATGTTGAACCGGACCAGCGACAGCGAAAATCTCTGTGAGCATGAATTCGGTGACCCTAGGGGACAGGTTTCCGACATAGAGATGTGCACGTCGCTGTCAGTGGCGGAGTTAGCGGTGTGAAGGGGTGAGATATGAAACAACGCGACATACCGGGGCTTCCGCGGCAGACATTGGGCCGATATTCATGACTGGGAACGAAAGAAGGGCTGTAGGACGCAGGGCGTTGGGGGTGAGCGGTGGATTGGGTATTGACTGATAGAGGGTGATCGCACTTTGAGATAATAAAGGTTACTGGAATGGATTTCAGGCGAGAGTGGGTGTGATACAAAGAGTCCGAGGATTGGAGAGAGAGAGAGAAAGAGACAGAGAGACAGAGACAGAGAGAAGAGAGAAGAAAGGAACAAGACGAGACAGAGGAGAGATATCGGACAGACGAAACACCCTCGCTAACTCGCAGTCTCAACTTTTGTCGTGATTTTTTGAAACCAAGAGGGAGAGTCGGACTCCGGGGCACCGTGAGAGCAGAGTTGTTTGTCATTGTTTGTAAAATGTGGCTGAAACTGTGCTACCGCTGCTAACGACGTCCATCGGCTGGGAGGTTTAGCAAAACATTCCCGCCGCTACTCGGAATGTAGGTTACGTTCGGGTTGTTTACCAGCGACTGCACAATCGCCTTGCTCGCCTCAATCTTCCGGAACGCAACAAATCCCTCTCCCGCACGATCAAGTGCTTTTGAAATGGTGGCAGCAGCCTCTGCCTCGCCCTCTGCTCGGATGACCGCCGCCTGTCGTTCCTGCTCAGCCTTTTCGACGATGAATTTGGCACGTTCAGCATCTGTAGTTTGTCAGGGTCGCGTTCGTACTCCGGTTATGATATACAGACCTTGCTGAGCAATCTGCTTGGCTTCGACAGCCTGGGTAAATTCCTGCAGAACCCGTCAACGCCATATTTCACAAATTGAAGATGAATTCTACCTTTCCGAAACTCAAGTGAGTAATTGAGACATCTTCGAGTTTGAGGTTGAATTCTCCAGCGCGCTGCAGGAGGTCCTCACGAATTCTTGACGAGACCTGACGTGTTCGAAATCAACACAGGTGGGGGGGTTCCCGATTCCTTGCCGAACATACCACCTCACGCTGCGTAATCAATTCGGCAGCGTCAAACTGTGCCACAATGCTCTTCAACACCTCGTTGCCGATAGATGGTAAAACCCTCTCGTCGTAGTCCATACCGAGGCTCTGGTAAATCTTCGACAGGTGTTCCACATCCGGCCGTGAAAGCACTCGAAGGGTAATCGAGACCATTTGAAGATCCTTCGAGCCCGTAGTTGTAGAGATATTCTGCAGGACAAGTCGCTGTGAGCACATTTGCGGCTTTCAACTCATGCCGAAGGTGTACGCACACGGGGCTTAATTCGGCAGTCATAAAGGATGGCGCGTTGAAGCCACGGGACCAAGAAATGTGTACCCTCTTGTGTAGCCTATACGCGAATGTTACGTGAGCTCGTTCAAAGAAACGCGCCTCCGAGATTTACCTTGTCCTTTACGCCAGAGAACCTGTCGAACATGACCGCACGATACCCTCCTGGCACGTCATAGATACTTGCTTGGAACAAAACAGCGGCAATGCCGGCGGGTACTACACACAAAGTAGGCATATAGCACGAAATGTAAGGTTTGTGCGCACTCACCAACAAGCCGGGCTGCAAAGTTCGGTAATGCCATGATGGCAGGCTGGAGAAGAGGGTGCGTGCCCACGTGATCGACCGGCACACCTCTTGCTCTGAGCCCTCAACCTTGAGGTATGAACCCCGGATATCCTGAGGACGTCGAGGCGAAGCCAAACACCCAGGACTACTACGCTACAGATGGGTACGAGGACGAGCCCTTGATTTCCTCGAAGGAGATTGATTATTCTCCTCGGAAGCGGCAGTTCTCATTGGTTCACATCTTCCTTGCCTTCCTCGCCGGTGTCCTTGTCCAGTTCTTCGTTGGAAGCCTGTCTTCCGGTCCCCCCTCTCTTCCCAACTCGTCCTCGCCTCCTTCTAGAGTTTCCACCAATACTGACGTGGATGGCGGTTTCGTGCCTCCATACGTTGGATCGACGGAGGTTCACCACTACCCTCCCACCGAGCCCACGGGTGTCGATACCGAACTCTTCCCCACCAATGTTGGCTATTCTGGCCCGACCCCCACGGGAGCTGAACCCGCCGTTTTCCTTACCGCTCCGAGTTATCCTCAACATTCCGGCGCTCCGAACCTTTTGATTCCCCCACAATTCGCCGGTGCTAAGACCAAATCTGGGGAACCTTTTGATCTGCTTAGGAGTTGGGGTAACTTGAGTCCATGGTTTTCAAACCCCAAGGGTACCTTCGGTGTGAATTCTGGTCCCGAGCCTCCAGAGACCTGCCGGGTCACCGGCTTGCACTTCGTCCATAGACATGGAGCAAGATATCCCACCGGATCTAGTAAGCAGTCCCATATTTCAAGAGTCGTGTGCACTAGAACCAATTAATTTTTCAGAGAGCTACGGCGGCCCTACTACGTTTGCCACCAAGGTGCACAATCATGGGACCAAATGGGGCGCACAAGGCAGCCTATCATTCCTCAACGACTGGTTGGCCCTTCCCGCTCCCGAACCCTGACATACTCTTACGTACATACCAACCGCAGGACATACAAACTTGGCGAAGAGATTTTAACGCCTTTCGGTAGACACCAGCTCTGTGAGTACGACGACAAACTGAGCGGCCAGTCGTAACTAAGGCGAAATTAGTCGACCTCGGCGTCTCAACGCGCATGAAATACGGTTTCCTGCTAAAGGTGGGTTTGAGCAACACCTGTCCATACTCGCACTCACCTAGAGCCTAGAATTTCACCGAAACAAATACCCTCCCTGTGTTCAGGACGGAGTCTCAGTACGCTTGCTGCTTCCTGGATTCGTGATCGCTCTGATAAATTTCTCACAGAGACCGCATGTGGTCCTCTGCTATGCACTTTGCTATTGGTTTCTTCGGATACCCCTTTGAGGGACAGTATGAGCAGAGCATTACCATTGAATACGACGGCGTGAGTTCGCAGTCCCTCTTTGTTATTCCTATTAGTATTTATCGCTACCAGTTCAACAACACGTTGGCACCGTACAAGACGTGCGTCGCGTGCGATCTTCCCATATACCTGTGTCTCATGTCTCCTTCAGTTGCCCTAACGGAGATCACACTGACAAGTCTGAACGTTCCACTTGGTATGTTCGTCGTTGGGTCGAGAGGCAAGTTTATATCATCACTCCTGCTCTCGTGTGTGATGTGATCGATTCGTACGCAGATACCTCAAGGCTGCCCGGGAACGATTCAACGCACAATTGGATGGCATCGAACTAGATCCGGAGGACGTCTATGCGATGCAGATGATGTGTCCATATGAGGTATTCAGTCCCTCCGTTCGGGTTCATGAGAACCATTCACCAACTTAGAACACCGTTAGACTGTTGCTCTCGGATATTCCAAGTTCTGTGAGCTCTTCACTGTTGAAGAGTGGGAAGGATTTGACTACTCGTAAGGGCCACGAACGCTGCCTCACGTCCCGCTGAAACTTTCCGTGCAGTCTCGATCTCCATTTCTGGTACGACTCCTCCTTCGGGTCTCCCTTCGGAAAGATTCTCGGGGTTGGATACGTTCAGGAACTCGTGGCGAGGTTGACTAAGACTCCAATCTCTGTGGTCGGTTCCAACACCCCTATCAGACTCCTCATCCCTGATCACGCATGTGGGTTATAGCACAACACCAGCACCAACGGCACGTTGGACGACAACCCTGTCACATTCCCGCTCGACGGCAGGAGTTTGTACGTTGACGCCACGCACGAAGTTGTCATATTGGAAAGTTCGTCAGGCTGATATCCGTATTTTTGAGTTGACTAATCGGCAATTTAGTATTGACCGCCCTTAACTTGACTACTCTTGCCGAGGCGGGACATCTGCCCTATGACCATATCCCCAAGAAGAGGTCTTTCCGCTCCTCACAGCTCGCTCCATTCGCGACCAACATTCAATTCCAATGTAGGTTTCCTGTTTGCTCCCCAACGAACAGCTGTTTAACGATCATCCCCACTCCTTTCCTCTGAACAGTGCTGTCTTGTGCCGACCCCTCCCTCACCTCGACCGAACAGATTCGAATTATTGTGAACGACGGCGTCGTCCCCCTGTCTCCTCTTAAGGGTTGTCCCAAGGACTCGAAGCACGGCATGTGCTCGGTCGACGGATTCGTTAAGAGCATGAAGGAGAGCATCTCAGAGTTGGACTGGAGGTGGTATTGTCACGACGAGTGGTCCCTTCCCGCGGGAGATAAATGGCAGACTGTCGATGGAACGCTCCGCAAGGATGGGATTTCGTAGATGCACCACGCTTTTGATTCACTCACGTTCTCGTTTACTACCGCTGTCGACAGCTACTTACGATCCTTCCGGCTCAACACCCAGTAGTGTTTAATCCAATTTATCAGAGCTGGAAATACACACAACAGCATCCGCTACTTGAGCAAAAGGTCCCCTTTGCGCTCGGCTTCTCCGGCTTGCATCCTTGCGGAATGACTACCAAACTGCATCGCTCTCTTCTTTCTCGTGCTCGCTTCTACTAGCCCCAGTTGCTTCGCAGCCAACCTGAGAAGCATCTTGTCCCCCACTCCCAGATCTAACCTGGGGTCGAGTTTTTGGTGGACCGGAAGTTCAGCGACGAATTTGACGAATGGCAGGGATAGGAAGGGGTGTCTGACTTCCTTGCCGTGGGAGGAAATCACCCTATCGTCTCTGCCGAGGTTACGGATTGATATTCGACTGAGATCCATCTGAAGCTGAAAGAAAAGCATAGTTATCAGAATTTTCCATTCGCTATCGATGCGAAGTCCTCACTTCTTCAACAACTCTTGACCATCCGCCGTACTGAGAAAATACTGTCTTGTATCTCCCGTAACCTCCCAAGAGTTCGTCTGGTCCCAGACCATTGAGCAGGACTTTTGCAGGGCTAGTGTAGGGTTCTCTAGGGTTCTCTGGGGTTTTACGGATCGTGCCAACCCCTCTGGAAGCAAAGTAAAGCGCAATCGCCAGACTCTGGTTTCCCGTATCCCGCGGATGTGAGGAACGCTTTGGTTCTGGGTTGAAGGAGGAACGGGAGGTGGGCGTACCATGTCCATGACGGTTCGACAAGGGAACATCAGTTCCTCGACGAGCGGTCGGGCGGATTGAGACTCTTCGAACGGGATGTCGACCTCCACCTAATGGATGATAATATCGTTAGCTCCTGGTAAACAATAGGATCCTGGGATTGTGCATACGAAGTTCCATATCCGATGGGGGCAGAGTCGTCGAAGCTCAGCGAGACCTTCGAGACCTGTCTCACGATCCGGTACGAGGTATGAGGCAGAGGGGTCTGAGATCACGCCCTTGTGCCGCTCGATATGATCATTAACATTAGGCTTCCCCTTCTTGAGGTTTGGGTTCTGGTTTTTCGATTGTTTCCGCGGGTTCTCGAACGCGACGTTTAATAGGTCGATGGGTTCGTCTGTTGGTATGTATCTTTGCAACATGAACAAACCCGCTAGGCGAAAGGTAGGACGCACGGCCTACCTATCTGCGAGGAAGGCCAAGACGGCAGAGTCGATCCCACCAGAGAAGAGGACCGCCACGCTCGCCTCGCCGAGGTGCTTCCTAAATAAAACTAAGAATAACTACCTCCAGAGGGATGGGTTCACGCACTTCAGTGAAGTAATGCTCTTTACTTGGAGCATTACACTACGCTCCAGTTGAGACACCATGCCGTCTACCGCAGCCTGCAAGTGTTCAGGGATGACACCCGCGAAGTTTGACGGTGGATGTTGATCATCGGGTACGGCGGTATTTACCCTCGGCACGGTAGCCTAGTGATGCATGAAATAATGCATTATGGCATCCCTGCTCACTCACGAAAGGTCCCACTTCCACACCCCTGCCGACAGCAGAACGATCTATCAGCTGAAACGCTTTGCCAAAACCTACGACTGACTTTTGAACCGTCAGCAACGAGCACCATGGTCAGAAAGAACATCGGGCATACGTCATCGAGGTTACAGAGCGTGTCGAGATCCAGGGAGAATAGATGATCTGAGGGTAGTTCCTCGAAATTCAACCCCTCGGGCATCCGAGTAGAGACGGAGCATAAGACTAAGACGGGAAATGCTGCCGTCGGTTTATGTATGAGAAGAGACCGTCTCCCTAACGGGTCTCTCCCGAAGTACAGTCGCATCGACCCATTCTAGATCGGAATCAGTACCGTATGGGGACCTCAAGGAGATGTCAACGTCCACGAACCTCGTAATACACGAACGCATATCTGGTGAATTGTTACGGTGCTCCAAAAACAGAGAATCATCCAAAGACGTACGGCCCTTCCAGGTTCGCGAATATGCTGGTTATTTCTATGACGTCACGCGCTTTCAAGAGCAACGAGAACAGTTTTGCGCCATCATTTTCATCTGGTGTGATCTACTTATCCAGATACAAGGTCAGGGATCCACGCAAACTAAATTCGAACGAGGTGTAACCTCTATCCCCTCGAATACCTGCAGAGGTCGTCAACAAAAGTCTGAGAAATGTACGACCGCCTACCTCGCCGTTCCAACAGAGAACGTTTTGACTATCAACATCGTAGTGCGGTTGCTCGGCGACGCCTGTCCCTCTTAGTTGGAGTTCTGAGGCAAAAAAGTGCAGAGGTATATCGCGACCCGCAGCCAGATTGTTATCGCTTCTTCCGATTAGGGCGTCGAACTGTTGCTGAACATCTGGGCCTTTGTGATCCGACGATGAATCGGGTGCACAAACGAAAGAAAACCACGTGAGCTACTAACCACGAGGTGCATTGGCAGCTCCTAGTCTACTCAAGAAGTCGGAAAATTCTTCAGGCCCAGTGGCAGAAGGTTTTCCCAGATGTGCGTGGAACAATATACCACACATCGTAGAGGAGGTAGTAACTCATCACGCCAGGCGGGCTGATCTCACGGTGAAACCCGGATGATTGATGAAGTGATGCCCAAGCCGCCGTTGGTGTATAACGAGGCCCTCCTTGAACTCCTCCCAGTCCTGGATTCGTTGAGGTTCAAACGTTCACTGGCGACGTCAGGAGGGGGTTCTTGGAATCAGAGGCTTCTCATAACAACTCCGAGCTGTCCTCTCACTCTCACTGCCGATTCAACGCTCGGACAGTTGTGTTACATTCGTTTTGCTGGGATCCCGACCTGCCGCTTTTACTTATTGTTTCCCTCACTCTGTGTCTTTTTGCTTTTTCTGTGTCTCGCTCTCTTGTTTTCGAAGGGACCTCATCGGTCCTTCCCCCTAACTTTGTTCTACGCATGATCTACCCTCATAATCCGCAATCCCGCCAACTCACTCGCAGCATCATAGTTCTCCGTCCTCATGCATCTGGCTCTTGTTTCCCTTTTCTTCTCTTTCGTGGGTATTTTCAACGTTACGCTCCTTGTTCTCCTTCCAGATTTTGTTTGTATGGTCGGGGTTTCCCTCACGTCTGCTTTGCAAGGCATAGTCGCGTAAATAACTTATTCCGAATAGTAAATCCAGGCCTGCTCTTGTTTCCTAATTGCCTAATTGTTATGTGGCCCCTTCGTACCACCGAATCGAAACGAAAGACACTCGAGTGATTGAAGTAGGTTAAGGCCACATTATCCCTCCCAAAGGTCAGCCAGATTCGTCGACCTAAATGATTGACTGGTTGACAGGGAATCCTCCTGGATCGCGCTCAGGTTTGAATTCCGGATTTCCTGTCAACTCAATCATTTTGGCCGATGAGGCTGACCTTTGAGGAGGGAGACAATGCACACTTAACCTCGGGATTTGTCCCTCAAGACATTAAGGTCACACATAAGGCCGTTACCTCTTTCGGTTTGCCCCGGGCGTCAGCCAATCATGAGTGGCCTCATACCTATCCTTCCTTTGTATATATAGATTATCAACTACTTACTCTTCGAGAACGGAACACCGATGCGTCCATCACCAACTGGCACACCGGGAGGAACGTCTGTTATTCCGTTCGTCAACCCCACCGACCGCGTCTCCAACTACGATCGTATGCGGATCACTGAGTTCAAATTCAAGCCCCAAATGAGACAGAACGAGCGAGATTGTTAACGCGAACGTGAGTCACTGAGTGTCGCAAACGCAGATCTCCCCTGACTATTCAGGGGAGTCGTGTTCTAGGGGGTATAGTCCGCGCAGTTATCGTGCTGAATTGCACTTGACACGCTGATGATTCATGAACTCCCTGATATCACAATCCAGATAGCCGTACAAACAGGGACATCTCTAGACCGCGGTTCCTACGATCGGCAGCGCCCGCGGGGGTGAGAATATAGCCGGAAATTAACTCATCACGCCCGGGTTAACGTTGGTCCATCGACCAGGCGATTTGGTGATATGCCACTGCGTGTCTGCCCCGCGCGAATATAGAGTGCGGAGCCCGATTTGGGACGGACGCAGAATCTGAAGTCTGCGCAGCGTCTCGAGTCTATTGATCATATGAATCAGGAATCGGCATTGAAAACGTCCGCGCCTCAACAGAAAGGAGCGTTCGACAATCACCGGGCCTATCGATCTCCAGGGGGTCTGAATGGGGCGGCGAATTGGGTTTAAATTGGCCTGGCCCATAATCCCCAACTCTACGTCGACTTTTTCATCGCCTCCTGTACGTGATGCTCCGCCACGATACCCACGATCTTTGCCTGATCCGCAACCTGCCTTAGAACGTTCCTCACATCCCGATTCCCACGGACAAATCCAAATTCTGCGTATTCCATATCCCATTCCTTGGCAAATTTCTTGACCATCAAGCTGGCCTCCTTGAGGTTGTGACGAGGCAGACGTGGGAAGAGATGGTGTGTAACTTGAAGGTGGAGTCCTCCGTGAAGGAAAGCAAGCGACGGAGGGCACACTACGTCGATCGTGGTACGCAACTGACGGGCAGCGAATGACTCTGTAGGCCCGAGATCAGCAGTTGACCTGGAGTAATGGGAGAGTACGAGCTGAAATGTAGATGGTGAGATAGACAGAGATGAAGGTGATGGAACTTTTGGTTCACCTGCACGTGGAGGGGGCTTGGTACAATGTTGGTGATGAGAAGGTAGGCAATCCGCGTCGACCAATCCGGAATCCCTTGCAACACTGCGGTGTACCAATAGTAGAACACGCAAAGTCCTACCATCTCCAACCACCAATGCCATGGGAAGGGGTTTCTCTTCTTCGGAGAAATGATGGTGCTAATGAGGTGGATATAGGAAAGGCGGTAGAGATTGAATCTAGCCAGAGACAAGATAACGTAAAATAGGTAATGCTGGAAGGGGATAACGGCGCGCGCGAGGAAGTCGAGAGGAAGGGTCCGCCCGTAGTACGAGGAGTAGATGGATTTTAAGAACTCGGGGGTGTTTGCGAAGAATGGCAGGTGCTCGATGTCAGGATCACTGGCGGCCGTGTAAATGAAGAGTGAGAATAAATCTGAAACTCCACTTACTGAGTGGGGTGATTGGTGACCACTTGGAGAAAGTTTAGTATCAGCCTGATCTGTTGGTGAATCGACACTTACGATGATGTGTATTGTGATTCTGAAATTTGAAGTCAGCATCTGTTGTACGAAAATGGCGGAGTTTCCTAACGGACCTTTGTCCACCAACTAATGCTCAATCCACCCATGAAGTTGGCGATGGTAATGCCCAGTATACGGTCAATCGTCCAGTTGTGAGTAACGCCAACGTGACCCAAATCATGGGCGGTGAACACAAGTTGGTGCCACAATAATCCGTGAAAGAGGGCAGCAATTTTATACCACCCAAAATGGTAGGCGGTGACAGCAATGATAAAGAGGGACGTGTAGCGAGCGATCTCTGGCCCGTAGCCAGTGATGTATGGTGTCTGGTAAAGACCGGCAGCTGTGATTCGCTGGTGTAAGGCCTTATACGCCTTAGAATGAGCGGTTTGAACCTTGAGTGACAGTGTCGTGGGTGGAGGGGTTATATCCACGATCGAGGGATCTGCCGAACTGTCAAGGTCTCCGCGCTTGACAAGCAGCACTTGGGACGTGGAGGTGAATTGAGACTCGTGATTAGAGTGCATGCGTTCAGCCTCCCGATGCCACTTGGATCCTGCAGGGCTAAATTTCCTGACCAAGCCCGCCGCGATGGGAGGAAGCAGGGGATCCCAGCCCTCCTCGCCAACTTGGACATCGCCGATCGAATGCTTCAGTAGACGCCGGAGGGCGGAGTCGGAGTGAAAAGCATCAATTTCATCACTCGCATCCCGACCGACGAAGTGCAAAATAGCTATTGAGCCGCCGGGGTGCTCTTCGAGCCAATTGGGGGGGATACGGATGAGTTGGTCGCGGTATATGACCAGATTTTCGCCCTTGAGGATGCGGTCTGCGATTTGCTGGCGAGACCACAAGGGCTTATCAGGCTTTCCCATTGCTGGCGAGAAAACAAGGTTATATTTTGGGAGCGCGGAGGTCAAGCATTCTAACCTTGGTGGACCGAGGTGGTCGTGACGGAAGAGGTAAACTCGGATGAACCTCGGCCGGCGCTTCGGCAACCAAATCGGCTGAGACCGGCGAATGCCGAATTCCCGCCGCTTTGGGTTTGGGGAGGCCAAGATTCGGCTCGCCTGTCCGTCTCGTCGCTCTCTCCCTCACACCTCCATCAACTCCTTGTTTTTGCTGCGGACTCTCACCAGGGTACAAACCTCGCTCTCCAGGATCAGACGGTCGACTTATCTCGCCCCTCATCAGCAGGTGCTTCTCAGAAATCATGCCAGTCCAAATTCGGGGCCGAAATCAGTCTGGCACCACTACCGATCCCTTCGGCGACCCGACCGTCGTGAGGCTCGTCCCCCCTCTTCCCCCAAAGGTCCCCTCGAAAAAGGATACCGCTATGGACACCCAGAAGGATGCCACGAACACTCGTAACCAGGATTCCCACCGCGCCAAACCGATTCGCAGTCAGACTCAACAGAACGTCGGGTTGGTCGTCAATTCCTGCCAAGTTCTTCGCCTTGGCTAGTATTCATTGTTTCTGCCCTCTCACTCTAGCAATAGTCGTTCCCAAGTCCCTCCTACCCGTCGCTCTCTATCTCAAGACTCCGCGCCAGTCCCACCTGTCCCAGAAAAATCCAAATCCTCCAAGCGCTCAGGCAAGAAGGGCTCCACCCATGCAGACGTTATCGATCGCCTCGATTTTTCAGGCGTTGGTCCTAGTACGTCCTCGTTTTCGCCACTCCCAAAGGCCCAGAACCCCGTGACTAATGTTTATCCCCCAGTGTTCCATCACGATGGTCCATTTGATGCCTGCGCCCCCTCACGTAATCGCCACCGAACCAAGGCACCGATGGCCGCGTGGTCAACACAGACTAAGCAGGCAATTGAAGAGGACTTCAGGGCGACGAAAGAGTCACCCCGCTATGAGCCTCCCAGAAAGAAGGTGGACGCGATTGCGCAGGCCTGGGGTATCCACGAGCCCGAGCCTTTCGAAGATTTCTCTGCAGGAGGTGGACAAAGCAACGACTATCGCCCTCACCACGTCAGTTACTCGCGAAGGTCCGAGGAGGCTCCTCGTCGGCGAGAAGCAGCTCCCCGCAGGACCGCTCTGCCACCACCCCAACCCATCTTTGTTCCAGGGGCTGAAGCTGACTTTGTGGCTCCGGAACCCTCACCACCCCTCTCACCAGGAACTGGCGCTGGCATGAAACGGTCCAAGTCCTTGCTGCAGCGTATCCGCAAGATGCGAGAGAGCCCCAACATGCCTGTGAACAACGGAGATAGCAATGGCGTGCAGAACACGTATGACTCTGGTGGCTCTGGGCATCCCACCCACAAGTCTCAGAATTCTTTTGCAGGTCGATTGGCCGGAGGTGGCGTTAGGGGACAATTGCCTCCGCCACAGGAGAACGACGTGTATGTTCCCGCAGAAGCTGCCAAAAACAAGGACTTACCCCACCCCCCGAACAACGATAGTGCAAATATGGGTGAGGAAGGTTATTTCGAACAAGCCGATGTTTCTGAGCAGCTTCCTGCGGCTGGTTTGGGCAGGAAGCGAAGTTTGATGCAGAGAGTTGGAGGTGTTGTCAGGGGTAGGAAATAGGCGACTCCAGCGCACAGTCGGTGAGCGGATGGGGGACCCCTCGGAACTTAAATCACTTTCTTCGTTTCTTTTCTCAATGAACTACCCTCCTTATCTCTCTTTGCGCTTGCGCCGACCCTACATGTGGAAGCCACGTCCCCCTCCATTTTATCCGGGTGCCATGCTAGATACCCCTCTTTGGAACTTATGTCACCGATTTTCATTTCTTCCCCTCTTGCCTTGTTGTATGACTTTGTACTTTCATTTCCTTCGACTACACTTGTTCCATTCCTCCCGTCTCTGTTTGTCAGATCTACGTGATATTGTAACAGCCGTCTAGAGTATTCGGACATTCGTGCCGGATTCTCTCAACGCACTCTTGACCTCCTCGATTGTGACCTCCTCCCGGTGGAAGATACCTGCAGCTAGCGCAGCCTCCGCGTCCGTCTTCGCAAATACCTCCATGAAGTGTGCTGTGGCGCCCGCTCCACTGGATGCAACAACCGGGATCTGGACCGCATTTTTGACGAGGTTGATCAGGTCAAGGTCAAAACCTGTGCCCGTTCCATCACGATCGATGCTGTTGAGTAGGATCTCCCCGGCGCCCAGGAGTTGGACGCCCTGAGCGAGTTGGACCACGGAAAGTTGGCGGTTCTCCCGCCCTCCCGAAACCGTACACTGATACCACCACGCCTTGCCCTCGTCCGAGCCGTCGGGTTTGCCGGACACCACCTCGGATTTGAAGGGACCATCGTACTCGGGGTCGACGTAAACCCTGCGAGGGTCCACGGACACAACGACCGCCTGCTTTCCGTACGCGAAGGAGATGGTCTCGATGGCGCTCGTTCCGTCTGGCTGGTTTCCGTTCGTCCGCAGCCTCTCTACCGCGTAAACTGCCTCCGAACCGATGCTCACTTTGTCGGCTCCTGCTCGAAAGTAGATTCCGGCAACTTCGAGAGCGGTGTGTTTCGTACCGTCTGGGTCAACGGTGTCCTTGATCCCACCGCCGATCGTGAGAGGGACGAATACTTCTTGAGAAGCGGCGAGGACGACGGCGAGCATTGGTTGGTCGTTCAGTGGGGAGTGGCGGAAGGAAGTGATGTTAAGGAGACAGAGTTCGTCCGCTCCTGCGGCCGCATACCGAGCAGCGAGGGCGACCGGTTTACCGAGATTCCGTACCGCACCTGCAGTGCTGGTCGCAAGCGTGGACTTTTCGCGGACGTCGTATTGGTCTCCCTTCGTAACCACCAGGTCTCCCTGGTCGTTCGTCCGTACGTCCATGCACGCGATGACCCTCTTCGTCAGGCCGTGTTGGGGCTTCAAGTGAGCAATTTTGCGAGGGGTATCGGGATTATGGGAAAGCTCGGACTCTGGTTTGCTCAGCCATTTTGAGAGGAGACCCAGGCCAGCCGGCCCGGACTTTTCGGGGTGGAATTGGACGGCGAAGACGTTATCTTTGCGCACCGAAGCGACAAACAATTCCTGGCCGTACTGAGCAACGGAGTGAGCCCACTCTGCGGACGCGTGGAGGGCGGGGTCGTATTTCGCCCGATAGGAATGTACGAAGTAATAAGGCCCATCAGCGACGTCATTCGGTAGAGCGGGGTCGTCCAAGATTTGGATAGAGTTCCATCCAATATGGGGGACGGATTTATCTGAGTTATCAAACTCTTCGATTGGGTATGGAATGATTCCCAACCCCTTCGTCCCTGGTGACTCGGTGGAGGACTCGAAAAGGACCTGCAACCCGATACATATTCCGAAGTACGGTTTTCCCGATCGGATGTACTCTCGTAGCGGCTCGAAGAGTCCACGAGATTGAAGATGCTCAATCGCGGTTTGGAATGCACCGACACCGGGGAAAATTAGGACCTGTATATCGACTGGTTGGTACACCCATTCCGCGCGCATGTGAAAGAAAATTATAATATGCGAAAGGCACTGACGGTGGCTTTGTGAAAGTCATCTGGGGAGGTGACCCACTGAAACTCGTGCCCGAGTTTCTTGATGGAGTTCGCGAGACTCTGCACGTTTCCGGTGCCGTAGTCGAGGAGGAAGAGACCCATGATTGTCAGAGCAGGAGTCGGATGTTGAGAGGATTGTGAATTCTCGAGTCATAACGAACGAGAAATCGCCGTGCCTCTGGAGGCGTTTAGGGAGTTGATAACAAAACAGTAAAGGACCCCGTTTCGACCGCTTGTAGTGTCATTACAGTTTGTAACAAGCCTCGGGTAACAAACGTACGCAGTTCCTTGCCGTATATGGGTTACTTACCGTGATGATGTCTTACCATGGGTCGTACCTCGGGTTACTCCCTCAGATCTTCTCCCAAACGCTCATCTACTTAAGATGTCGCAACCATGGAGCGCAGCCGTATCCCCCACCTCTTCTCCCTCCGCGACAACTGTCTCAATCTCCCCCACAACTCCCTCCATCCACGACAGGTTCAAGCGGAGGAGCGGCGTCGCAGCTATGCATATCCGTCAACCAAAAGTCCTTCACCCCGTGGAAAACGAGAACCTTAAACTCCTTCTCGTCGAAAATATCAGCCCGGAGGCTGTCGGAGCACTCCAAGATCAGGGTTGGCGTGTAGATCACTCTGCCAAGGCCATGTCTGAAGACGAGCTTGTGGAAAAGATCCACCAGTACCACGCAATCGGAATCCGTAGCAAAACTCGGATTACAGAACGCGTACTCAAAGCGGCACCGAAAGTGAGTCGGCTTTTCTTCCGATCTCTTGAAACCTTGGAATGACTCCTCCCCTTCCCTTCCCGCGGTCCAGCTGCTTACGATCGGTTGCTTCTGCATCGGCACAAATCAGGTCGACCTGACCACCGCTGCGAAAACGGGTATCCCCGTCTTCAATTCCCCCTTCTCCAACTCCCGTTCCGTCGCCGAGCTTGTGATGTCTGAGGTCATCGCCCTTTCACGCCAATACTTCCAGCGAGGGTGGGAGATGCGGAATGGGATTTGGAACAAGCAGTCGAAGGGCTGCTGGGAGGTTCGGGGAAAGACATTGGGTATCGTAGGCTACGGCCACATCGGTGCCCAACTTTCCGTCCTCGCAGAGTCGTTCGGGATGCGAGTCGTCTTTCACGACGTTATCAACATCATGCCGTTGGGTCAGGCCCGTCAAGTCGAGTCCCTCCAAGCACTCCTGGCTCAGTCGGACTTCGTTACGCTCCACGTTCCCGAACTCCCTGATACATTCAACATGATCTCCGCCACCCAACTCGCACAGATGAAACGAGGCTCGTATCTGATCAACAACGCCCGAGGGAAGGTCATTGATATCCCAGCTTTGATCGAGGCGCTCAAGTCTGGTCATCTCGCCGGTTGTGCCATTGATGTCTTCCCGGTAGAACCTGGTTCCAACGGTTCTCCTTTCGACGACTCGCTCAACTCATGGGCCTCTACTCTCTGCTCTCTCCCGAACGTCATCCTCACCCCTCATATAGGCGGATCGACGGAAGAGGCGCAACGGATGATCGGAGAAGAGGTGTCATCCTCCCTTGTCCGGTACCTCAACTTCGGTTCCACAATCGGAGCGGTGAACTTTCCTGAAGTCGATCTGCGCGCGATCACGGCCGAGCAGGGAGAGAATGTTCGGGTCTGCCACGTTCACGTCAACCAGCCTGGTGTGCTCAAACAGGTCAACGATGTGTTGTCGCCGTACAATGTCGAGAAACAGTATTCAGATTCCAAAGGAGATGTGGCGTATCTTATGGCTGATATCGCGGACGTTAGTCCGAATGATATCAACAAGCTGAAGGAGATGATTAGCCAGACCAAGTCGAACATACTCACGAGGCTGTTGGCTTAAACATTCCTGTGTAACTTAATATAACAAAGGTGTTGTGGTTGACAACTGTAACACCAAACTACGTCCAATTGGCGATTCTAATTAGAGAAAACATATGAGCGCGGTATGTCGGAATAATGGAGAGGTCCGAGCAACGGCCGAGTCTGTTTTCAGCATTACGAACGGCAGACGGAGAATGCACGTATAAGGGTGGTTAATGGGGCGTAGAACGGCGGTGTGACCGGGCACAAAGTGCTTCCCATTTTGAGTCTCGCGTTTACCGCAATCGAAGACATGGATATCAAGATACTTACATGTCTGATTTCCGACCGTCAGAGCCTGAAGAGTGTGTTGTTTGAAAGTATCTGTCACCGCGTGGATACAGGCTCTCGTCGTTCGA
>Ga0307515_10003553_pt1 | contig 32792 bp, 33 predicted proteins | sample 17_EM_MG_FD_194513 | JGI IMG/M metagenome (GOLD analysis project Ga0307515, IMG submission 194513) | Populus trichocarpa ectomycorrhiza microbial communities from riparian zone in the Pacific Northwest, United States - 17_EM | ecosystem: Host-associated > Plants > Roots > Unclassified | place... | reverse complement strand
CCCGGCTAACCGGCCGCCACCGCCACCGCCACCAACCCACGAACACCGGGCTGGCCCATCAACATGCGCTCCCACCAGCACGGGAAACCAACCGCGAGTCACGCTCTCGTCCCCGGTGAATAGCTACGCTGCAGCCTGGGCGTTGGCGTAAATCACTGCGAGAACCCGCACCCGGGTGTTCTTCCAACGCCGGCCGGATCCGTGCACCTTTCGCTCACACTGATCCCTGCCGCGAATGCGGCGCGGCTCCCGGGTTTGCGGTGGTCAGCGGCTCAGTGCGGTGTACGTGGTGTCGGTGCTGCCGAAGAACGTTTCGGTGTAGTCCATGGCATCGAAGGCGTCGAACCGCCGACACGAGAACAGGTTGAGATGCACCCGGCGTAGGCCGTCGCTGACGTGCACGACGATGGAGCTGGTCTCGATCGGCTGGAACGCGGTATAGCCGGAGGTGACGGCGCTTCCGTGGCCGAAGTGGCGGATCCATGTCCCCTCGAAGGCCTTCATCTGGATCCGGTCGACGAGTCCGGCGATGTATCGCTTCAGCGCATCGGGATCGGAGATCACCGCCAAATCGCAGTTGTCGATGTCCATGATCAGCTCGATGCCGTAGGTGAACGCGCCGCCCGTCGCCTGATGTTGGCGTCGCATCAGGCACCCGCGTAGGTCTGGTCGAAGTGGTAGACGACGGTGGTCTGGGCGTCCGCCAGTTCCATGCCGGCGTCCGGGTTGAGACCACCCAGTAGCTTGTGGGTGATCTCCGCTAGGCGGCGCCGGTCCATGTTGTAGGTGCAGTAGTCGACGGCGACGATGCCGGAGTTGCTGATGACGTGGGCGTACATGCGGGAGACGAGCTCGCGGAATCCGTGCGGGCGGTGCGGTGCGACCCCAACGAACCCGACGTACCAGATCGCCCTTCTCGCATAGTGCTCGGGCCAGCGCCGCGCGAAGTATGGCGGCGATATCAGTGGCCAGGCGTCGAGGTCTTGTGTCAGTACGGACATGCCGGCCAGGTCGCCGTCCTGGTCATGCACGTAGAACTTGAGCAGGTGCGGGTCGTGGTAGACGGTGGTGAACTCGGTGAACGTCATCAGGTGTCGTTGCGCGGCCAACGTGTTGACCTCGGCGAAGAGATCGGCGTACAGAGCGTATGCCTGGTCGATGTCGGGGATGGTGCGGGCGGGCTGCAGCTGGATTGTGGTCATGACGTGCCTCCGCGGTCGCGGTGTGGAAGTGGGTCGGGTGTTTCAGCTGCCTCGGGCTCGGCGCGTGACGGGCTCAGCGCGGCCGAGGGACGGTCATCGGTAGAAGTAGCTGAGGCGTGGGGTGAGTCCGCAGTCGTCGATACCCGGGGTACCCCGGTAGAACATGACGCATTTGTGACCGCGCCAGATCTTGTAGGCACCGAAGCTCTTGAGCACATACCCGGAGCGCGTTGTGAAGACTTCCCACACGTTCCTCAGGCCAGTAGCGTTGCAGCTGCTCGTGAGGTACGAAGCGTTGATATCTCCGCCCACCCCCAAGCACGACCCGCCTTCAACTCTGATGATCCACAGCGGGTGACCGTTGTACTTGCCGCCGTTATATATTTTCCAGTTGCCGTATCGTGCCGGCTTCGTTTTGCAGTTCTTCATGCGATAGCCGTGTCCGGGTTCACGATAGAGACACTGGCCGGTCCAGACCGCTTTGATGTCCCGGGAGCTGACGGCCTGGGCGGGAGATGCGACAACGAGGCTGGCGCACAGCACCAGCAGAGTCGCGGCGGCGCGGATGATTGGAGCAAACGTTCGTCGCATTGCGTTGCCTTTCTTGTGGGTGCAGGCACGGTTGTTCGACCTGCATTGGCGGGTTGGCGGCGATAGACGAACCGCCAGACGTCCGAGTAGGTCGATGAACCGCTCGAAAGCGCCTGATCTTGGGCCCGGGCGAGCAGGTGGCGGGCAGTAGTCGGGTAGGTTTCGTTCACCCGTGTCGACGCGGCACGCTCGTCGCTGGGCCTGGCAGCGGCTCAGCGAGTTCTGCCGCGGCTCGACTACTCGCCCAGGACAGCCGGTTCTTGCGGAGCGCTGTGCTGGAACGCCGACGATGTCGTTGCGGTCCGGTGCACAAGGGATGGCGTAGACGGTGGAACAGCCGCTCAGGACGACACCGGCTCTGGATGGTGCCCGAGTGGCTTTGGGTGTCTGGGCGGACGCGAGGTGGGCGTTGTTAGTCCTGGTCGTGCTGGCTGGCTAGGGATACGGGCATGGGGTGGCGGTGATGGTGCGACGAGAATTCCGGCGGCGGGCCACGGGCGCACACCCAACGCCCGTCGTGCGCGCCGGGTTGGAGGATTCGTTTCCAGGTGGTCCTCAGGCCACGGGCCTCAGATTGGCCGCACGGGTTCATGTGGGGCTCCTTCAGGGGACGGGGCATGGCGGGGACACCGCAGGGCCCGTTAGCGGGTGCGGTGGGGCCGTGTCGGATCAGGTGAGGGTGACGTGGTGTCGGGTAAGCCACGCGTTCACGTCGAGGAGGTAGGCGATGCTGGTATGCCAATGGCGGGGCCGCTGGCGGGCCGGCTGGTTGATGAGTTCGGTGATGCGGGCCCGGTCGAGCAGCGGCTGCAACGGCTGGGTGCGGTCGCTCAGCAGGCTGTGTAATTGCTCGTGTTGGGATCGCCGCCAGGCGGGCAGCACGTCCGCTGACGGCGCCGGCAGGCTGGGAAGCCACGTCACGCTTGCCGGTAGCAGGTCGGCGACGGTGTGTCGGAGCAGCCCAAGCCGGATGGTGGTCAAGTGCCGCACCGGGTACGGCACGCCGGCCAGGTACCGGGCCAGCGGCCAGGCCGCGAACGGCGTATGAGCGACAAGCCCAGCGGCAATGGCGAGTTGGTCGAGGCGGCGCAGCCGCGCGGGGAGGCAATGGGTCAGGGTCAGGTGGGCGGCGCGGCGGTGCGCCCGGCCGATCGCGTCGTCGGTGATGACGTCCGGGATCGTGCGGGTGGCCTCGGCGTAGCGGAACTTGACGTAGGCCTCGGGGAGCAGGTGCAGGCGGGCATCGGCGCAGAGTAGATCGGCGGGTGAGAGGCCAGGCCGTTGCCAGGGAAACGTGTCCCCGGCCTCCAAGTCCAGATGGTGCAGCCACGAATGGTCACCGAACACTGTGGCGGCGCCGTCGCCGGTCACGACGCTCGAGACGTCTGCCGCAACGCGCCGGAGCAGAGCGAGCCGGGCCGCGTCCGTGGCAGATTCGCCGGGGAAGTCCAGGACGGCGCGGGTGGCAACGCCGGCGTCGAGCACGGCGTCCGCGTCAGGGGTGACCATCGTGGATCGCAGGTCCAGGTGGGCGGCGGTTCGCCTGGCGGCGGTGAGGTCCACACCGGCGTGCGGCGGCTGGCTCCACGGTCCGGCCAGGGCGAGGATGTAAGCGGCGGGCCGGTCCACGGTGGAGGCACTGGTGAAGGCCGCCGCGGCGGCGGCTGAGGCGATCCCACCTGACAGCAGGACCGCGCCGGGCGGCTGCTTGCGCAGCGGCACGGTTGCATCGGCGAGAACGCCTCGGACCACCGCGGCGGTACCTTCCAGGTCGTGATCGTGCCGGTCGGCGGGCCACTGCCCGTACTGATACGTGCTGATCCGGCCGGGAACGGCGCGGACGAGGTGCCCGGGAGCCAGTTCGTGGACGCCACGCAGAACCCCATGCCCCGGGGTGCGTACCGGGCCCAGAGTCAACAGTTCGTTCAGTCCGTCGGCGTCGATGACGTTGGTCATGCCGGGATGGGCCAACACGCCGCGAACCGAGGTGGCAAACAGCAACCCGCCGCCATCGTCGGATCGGTAGTACCAGGCCTTGGCACCGATCCGGTCACAGATCAACAGCAGTAGATGCTGGACGCTATCCCAGACCGCAATCGCGTAGCTGCCATCGATGTGTTCGACCAGCCGGACCCCCCACCTGCGGTAGGCGAGCAGCAGCAGGTCAGCGTCGCTGACCACAGGTCCTGGCCAACGGCCCAGCCGGCTCTGAAGCTGGTCGCGGTGATGCAGTCGGCCATCCACCACGACGATCAACTCGGGTTCGCGGCGGTTCGGGTGCCGCCCGTCGGCGTACCCGACTGTCCTGCCCCGGTAGGCGAACCCCGCGGACTCGACGAGCCGGATCACGCCTGTGCCGTCTGGGGTGACATCGCCGGCGTGGGCCATGGCGTTAAGCGTCGCCCGGTCGCGCCGTAGATCGCTGGCGGGATGGATCCAACCGATGATGCCCATGCCGCGGCCCTCCTACGGTGTGGATAAAGGTGTGGATCGACAGTCATACGGAGCAACGAGCCCGGCCCGCTACTGCACCAACCGGCCGGGCGGGCGCCACAGGGACTGCATCACCGGTCCGCGGTCGGGCAGCGGGAACCGGTCGCCCGGCTGGTAGCCGACAGCGGTCAGGAGGAGAACCTGGTCACTGCTGCTGACGGTCGTCTGGGCAGCGACCCCTATCCGGTCAAGGTGGTGGTGTCGATGGGCCAGTAACACTGCGACCTGCGCGGGCCCAGGCGCGGCCAGGATGGCCAACTGCCAGTGAGGGGAACGCGGTGCGTGTTGAGCGAGCAATCCTTCGTAGCGCAGCACAGCGTTCGCATGCATGCCACAGGCGCCGGTCAAGCGGCGCAGGAAGTGGTCCGGGGCAGGCACCGGCCGGGTCCGGTTGAGCCAGATCGCCGCGGCGCTCCGATCGGCGAGCAGGTCGACCCGTCCGTAACGCAGGGCATGCTCGACCACGATTGAGTACCAGGCGTGCAGCACACCCGAGCGATAATCCGGATCTGGCACCAGCCACCCTGCGGCTGGCGTCTCCCAGGTGGAGGCCGCGGCGATGGTGACCAGGTCCGCAATGTCGACGTGGCTAGCCGCCGTCACCGGCACAATTTCGTCAGCGGCTCGCATGACCCACTCCTCGGACGGGTCATTTCGGCTGCGGGCCTGCGCCAGGGACGGTGACGATGAGGGTCTCGGCGAGTCATCGCAGCCGCAGGGTGCCGAGCTCACGGATGCTTGACGAATGCGGGAATCCCTGAGGTAGCCGTGTCGTCGACGCCTACCGTGGCCGAGCCCGCCCGGGTTTCGCCGACGGCCACCGACCAGCTCGAGGACCGGCTGTCTCGGATGGGCGATGGGGTTCGCGATGGAATCGGCATGTGCGCGCAGCATCGGGATCGTCAGACCATTGTTCGTGATCGGGGCCGTAGTTGAGCTTCCGACGTCGATCGCCGATCGTGATTGCATGTCGTCCTCTCGGTAGAAGTTGGCTGTTCGCTGGTCGGTGCGGCGCCGGTGACGCCGTCGTCGGTGGCCCTTCGCCGCAATCGGTGTGTCTGCGGTCGAACGGAGCGCGCGGTTGTCCGGTTCGGCGGTGCACCACAGCGCCTCAGTCGTCGCCTTCACTCGTCTGACGATGGCGGGCAGATCTGGCATGGGGAAGTTGTCACGTGTTGTCTGCGGTTGTCGTGTGGTGTTGCCCCGGGGTCGGCCGAGGGGCCCGGCTGCCGGTAGTCCACGCCAGTCCGCGGTGTCGCACGATGCCCATCCACAGACTGACGGGCGTTCACTCCTTGACGAATGAGTACGTCGAACGACTCGAATGGTGGGCACGCGACCAACAGCGCGACAACCACCAGTCCGGACGGCGTCCCTTGTAGGGGATTGGCCGTGCACAGCCCGCAGTGGTGACCACACCCACAAGCCCGAGACCGCCTCTTGAGACAAAAATAGATCGATCTTCGTCCTCTGTGGGATCGACGACAGCACACGTCGACGTGGGCAGGCAGTCAGAACCCGTCGAGGAACGGCCGAGCGCGGGCGCCAGGGGCAGCGCAGGCGCTCGGCCGTTCCACAGTGTCGGGACTGCCCGGAGCCCAGCTACGCCGCGTGCGGGCCGTGCGGGCCGTGCGGGCCGTGCGGGCCGTGCGGGCCGTGCGGGCCGTGCGGGCCGTGCGCAGTATCTTGCCGGCTCCGCACCGCACCACGGTGCGTAGTTCAGTCGGTGGTTCCGGGCGGGTCGACTTCGTCGAACCCGAAGAGGCGCTCGATGAGCTGTAGCGATTGGGTGCTGTAGCTGTCGGCGAAGCCCCGGCAGACCGCCGGCAGGATCCCCGCAGGGGCCATGCCGGGCAGCGTGCTGTGGCAGACGATATAACTCTCGGCGGCGCGTGCCTGCGCGATCAGGTCATGGAGTCGACCGTGGCGCAGCTTCATCAGGTTGCCGGGCTTGAAGACACAGGTGGGGCACTGTCGAGACAGCAGCCGGGTCTTCATGGTCTCGGGGTCACCGACGCTGAGCCGCTCCGATTCGACGTCCCCGTCAGGGTCGGGTACCGGGCTCCTGTCTGGGCCGGCCCGGTCGGGCATGTCGTCCATCATGCCTCCTGGCATTTGCTGGCGGATGGTGAGGGAGTTCGCGTGGCCCTGGCCTGCGGGCCACGGGCGCGCGGTGCCGCTGCCCACGACTTTGTTCGGTGCTGGGGCTGGACCCGCGGCGATGCCGCCGGTCGCGGGGTCCAGCCCGTTGCGTCCACGCGTCGGGCGGTCACCGGTGAACTGGCCGGGATCAGCCGAGCAGGTCTGCGCCCAGGGTCAGGCACGGGCCAGCGCGGTGACGGCGGCGGTGCAGATTTCGTCGACGGCCTGCACCGGATCGGCGACCTGGATCGTGGTGGTGTCGGCGAAGGTGTGGCCCGCCTTGCCCTCGGGACGCAGCCAGAGGATGGCGCAGCCGGCCCGGTGCAGTGCGGTGATCAGTTTCTGCGTGGCGGGTTTGTCGGGCAGGGCACCATCGGAGACGACGGCGACCATTCTGACGGTGTGACGCTTACGCAGGTCGAGAAGCTGGTCAGCGAGTTTGACGGCGTCGCAGAACGCGGTGGTGCCGCCGCTTACCTGCATGTCGAGGACCTGCACGGGACGCTGCCGAGGCGCCACGAGAAGGGTCGCCGTGCTCCCGAACGCGATGGTGGTGGTGACGGCTTCGGTGCGGCGAGCGCCGTGAGCGAGGATCCACCCGGCCGTCGACAGCGCCTCCTGATATTTGCGCATGGACCACGACACATCGACCAGGACGGCCAGGTGCAGGGTCGGCTTGCGCGGTGGCACGGTCGTGCGCCGCTGCCAGCGTTGGGCGGTCGGGATCATCCCGGCTGCCGTCTGCGCGTCGGCGGTGATGGCCTGCCGGGTCCGCAGCCGGCCGGGCGGCACCGACACCGGCATGACGGCGGCCTCGCGGTGCTGGGTGCGGGCCTGCCGGAGCCTGGCGGCCAGGCGCCGGGCAGCCGCTACCTCTGCCTCGGTGGGGTCGCGGCGGGTCCAGGTCGCGGGGGCGGCGTGGCGGGCGGTGATCTGCTTGTCGACGAGTTCCGCGACGGTGACGCCGAGGGCGGCGGCCAGGTATTCGACGAGCGCGGCGGCGAGACGTCCGGCGAACTCGCCGGGACCGGGCTGCGGCACGTCCGGCCGGCGACTGGGGTCGATGTCGAGGGCGTAGCACCACCGCCACGCGATCTGGATCATGCTGGCGGCGTCGTGGTCGCCGCAGTCCAGTGCCTGGCGCCAGAGCTCGCGGAGCCGGCGGAGGCGCTTGCGGCCGGCGACGGCGGTGACCGCGGCTCGGATGGTACGGACGTCTTTGCTGGTGAGGATACGGGCGTCGACGCGGGCCAGCAGCAGCGCGGCGAGTTGTCCGGCGTGCCACAGGTCGTCGACCCGGGCGGTGTGCGGGATGAGCAGGGTGGTGACGGTGTGGCGTATCCACTGCCGGTCGGAGCGTCGTCGTCCGCGTTGCCGGTATTCGGCGCGGGATTCCTCGAGCTGGCCGGCGACGTCGGCGACGACCGGCGGGGTGTCCTCGGGAGTTTTCCACAGGCTGTGGACGGCGTGGGCGGCTTCGTGGACGAGCAGGCCGTAGCCGGTCGCCACGATCTTCTTGTGCCGGGCCTTGGACGGATCGGTGACCTCGGGGTTGTCGCCGAGGTGGACGGCGTTGACCTCGACGCGCCGGTAGTCGGGGTAGAAGCAGGCGGGTGCGCCACCGCCGGCTCCGGGGGCGACGACCACTTGCAGGTCGCGGCGGTCGGTGAGGATCTCGATCTGTCGGGTCCAGGCGTCGTTCCAGGCCGACCACGCCGGATCGGCCTTGGTCAGCTCCGGGCGGCCGTACTGCAGGTGAGGTTGTTGTGTCATGGTTCGTCCTTCCTGAGGGTGGGTGTCAGCGTTGGGGACCGACGCGCAGCGGGGTGATGTCGGTGCCGAAGTGCGCGGTCAGGGCGGCGATGACCTCGGCCCGGTCGTCTTCGGGGGCGCGGCCGGCGAGGTTCGCGACGGCGGCCTTGTGCCCGAGGGCTTTGCGGACGCGGGTGAAGCCGAGCAGTTCGCGGAGCTGAGGGGCCCAGGTGAGCTTTCCGGCGTCGAGGTCGGCGTTGAGCCGGATGGCGGCCTGCACGGCGGCGGCGGGGACACCGAGGTGGCGGGCGAGATCGAAGTCGGTGGTGACCTCGATGTGCACGTCGAACCGGGAGGCGAGTGCTTCGGTCAGGATCGCCCCGTGCACACCGGGGTTATGGCCGGCGAGGATGTAGAAGCCTTCGGCTGCCTCGACGCGTTCGTTGCGGTAGCCGGTCAGGGTGATGACGCCGCGGCCGTCCATCGCCGGGTAGAGCACGGCGAGGACCTTCGGCGGGATGAGGGTGGCGTCGTCGATCAGCAGCGCCCGGCCCTCGCGCATCGCGGTGACCAGGGGGCCGTAGACGTATTCGTAGCCGCCGTCGGGCAGCGGGATGAAGTTGCCGACGAAGTCCTCGACGATTGTGTCGCCGGTCCCTGCCACGGTGAGCAGGTCACCGAAGGCGGCTTCGGCCACGGCGGTCTTCCCGGTGCCGGGCGGCCCGTAGAGCAGGACCGGGATGCGCTTGTCGCGCAGCCGCCGCAGGACGTCGACGTCGGTGGAGCCGGCGAGTCTGCGGGGGAAGTACGGGTCGCCGTTCGGGCGGGTCACCGGCTGCCGTCGACCGTGGCGGGCCGCGGGACTACCGGCGGGTCGGGGCGCGGGCGGCGGCAGTGCCCCGGCGGCGTCGATACCGGCCTGGGTGACGGTGAATCGGTGCGGATTGGACTGGTGGGTGGCGTATCCGGCGGTGGCCATCCGTTTCAGCGCCTCGGACACCGCCCCGGAGGAGGGCACGTCGAGGGCTTTGGTGATCTCACCGGGCGTCAACGGCTCACCGGGGTGGTCGGCCAGGTACTTGGCGACCCGAGGGTAGAGGTGCCCCGGTCGGCGACCGGTGGCAGTCGGCTGCTCGGCTGCGTCCCCTGTCATGGCCTGGTTGTCGGACGGTGGGTGAGGGTCTGGGTGCATGGGGTGCTCCTGTCCCTGGGAAAGGGGTGGGAGCCCGCGCACCCGTCTCCGGGTGCGCGGGCAGAAAGATCCGCGCTGCGGAGACGGGCGATCCGGCTTGGCCCGCGCTGTTTCACGCAGGGCCGGCCGTCACGCCGGGTGGTGCATCGAATCGGGCACGGCTGCCGCAGGACGGCGCCGTGCCGATGGGTGCTCTGGTGCAGGGGTGTCGTCGGGTACGCAACTTGCGTGTTGCGGGCGGACGGATCGTCGCCCCGGGTGCTCTGGCGAGCAGCGGGCGGCAACCGGGTCCAGGTCGCGGGGCGGACAGGGTTGGCGATTTTCGCCGCGGTCCGGGCGACGTCCTACCGGTGGCTTGAGCCGGTGGTGACCGGGGCGAGCGCGGCGACCACGGCGCGGGAGTTCGCGATGCGCGGGGTGTAGACGATGGTGCGGCGCAGGTCGAACTCGGCGGCGGCACGCACGAGCGCTGCCGCGACCATCGCCGTGCGTAGCGGCCCGTCGCGGCCGGTCCGCGGATCGAGCGACGCCACGGTGAGCTCGCGGATCAGCGGCAGCAGGTCGGTGCGGCTGACGCCGACGACGGCGATGCGGTAGTCGTCGAGCCAGCCGTCGGCGATGGCCTGGGCGAACGTGTACCGGTAGAGGATCGGGCCGAACACGTCGGCGTCGTCCATGGACAGGCCGGTGTCGTCGTCGGTGTCGTCGATGCGGGGTGTGGCGGTCAGGTAGAGGCGGCGTCGGGCGGGGAAGGTCCGGTCGGTGTGGACGAGGGCGAGGTGTTTGTCGCCGCGGCCGGCGCTGTGGTGGGCCTCGTCGACGACCAGGACGTCCGCGACGTGTTCGGCGCTGATGAGGGCCTGGCCGAGCAGCCCGGCGGAGCGGTGGGTGGTGACGATCAGCCGGACCCCGGTAGCGGTCTGACGCAGCCAGGAGCCGATGGTGTCGGGGTCGGTGGTGACGGTCGTGGGCAGATCGCTGGTGTGTACGGCGGTGTCGGCGACGGTGTCGTCGCTGCAGACGGCGAGGGTCGTCGTGGTGCTCGGGCCGACGACGGCGAGGGTCTGCGCGAGCAGCGCCACCGTCGGGCAGGCGATCACGACGATCCCGCCAGGCGGGCACAGCCGGGCGGCGATGTGCGCGGCGGTGATCGTCTTGCCGGTGCCGCACGCGGCGTGAATCTGACCACGGCCGCCGCCGGCCAGAGCGGAGACGGCGGCGGTGACGGCGGGCTGCTGCCAGCCGATCGCGGCGGGCAGGGCGTCGGCGCCCGACGCGAGCGCGACGGCCGGCCTCACCGGTCACGTCCGATGGCGCCGGCGGCGCGCACGCGGCAAGGTTCGGCTGCGCGCCGTAGCTGCTGGGGCCATACGTCGCCGCGACTGCGGGCATCGTGGCGGTTCGGTGAGGTGTGGTCGTGCATGAATCAGCTCCTTGTCGCTGGCGGACACGTCGGTGCCCTGGGGGTGCGCCACCCGGGGCGTGGTGCATCCACGCTTCGGATGACGGGGTCGGTCAAGTACCCGGGGCGGGATCCGTGCGGGCGGGCCCGGGGTATCGGTTCAGCGCCCGCACGCACAGGCCCGCCTTCCGCGTCCGGGATGGTGATCGCGCGTTGGTGTGGCGATCGGCCTTGAACTCCCGTTGCGGATACGGCGAAGGCCACGCCCGGGTCGGGGCGTGGCCTGCGGTGAGGAGCAGGGTGCGACGGATGGTCGCCACGGCCGGTGACGGCTCGGGGTGGCCGCGTCGACGCTGCGGTATCTGTGGGCTGGTTCAGGCCGTGAGAGCGCGCACTACGGCAACCGGGTCAGCACCGGTGGCAAGCAACTGTTGGGCCGCGAGTGCGTGCGGGTGGTCCGGGACGGCATCCAGGGCGCGGCCTATCGCGGCTCGGGCCAGGATGTGATCGCCGGCGAGTAGGGCGCTGACGGCGAGCATCGTCGCCGGTCCCGCGACCAGGCTGTGGTGAGCGTGGCGGATCAGGCGGGTCCAGAGCCGGATCTGCGCGTCTTCTCCGGTAGCGCGGTGCAGGATCGCGTCCAGGACCGTGGGACTGCGCAGCAGGATCGCGACCAACGCCGCCTGGGCCGCGGATACCTCTTGTTGGCGGCGCTGCTCGGCGAGGGTGTCCTCGATGATCTGGACCGCGGTCTGTGGCAGCGTGCGGCCCGCGACGATAGCCGGCAGTGGGGCGTCCTCGATCGCGGGCAGCTGCCGGGCCATGAAGGTCAGCCGCTGTCTGGCGATGGACTCCGCGGCGGCGAACGCCGCGCGGGCCGGGCCGTCGACGGCAGCGAGGTGGACGGCGACGCGGCCGGACGGTGCCGGTGTGTCGAGCACAGCGGTGGGGATGGGCTCGAACGCGGTGCCCTCAGGCGGGCAGCACGACGGCTCGGTGCAGGTGAGGTTCCACCAGCGCCCGCCGGCGACGCGCAGCGGGTCGTCGACGGTGATCCCGGCCTGCTGCAGACAGGCGCGCCCGACGGCGACGGCGGCGGCGACCGGGGCATCGCGACCGTAGCCGATGAGCAGCGCCCAGTCGGTGCCCGCACGGGTGAGGTGCCCGCTGAGGTGTGTCGCCGCCGTAGTGGCGCCGTAGTCCGCGTCACCGCCGAGGTCGAAGTGACCGACGGCCACGATCGTCTCGTGGCGCAGGCCGATGGCGACGACACAGCCGGCCGGGCGGAATTCGATCAGATACGGCACAGCAGCCAGCACGTGGGCGGGATCGCGCAGCCGCTGGACTTCTCGATGTGGCATCAGTGCCCTTCCAGAGCAACAGGGTGCTCGCCCGTCGACGGGTGGCGTCGCCGCGACGCGCGGGACGCGTTCAGTGGCGCTCGGTCGGTGTGGCTTCGACGCCGTGGGCCAGCCACAGGTGCACCAGCTCGCGTAGGCGACTGAGCCGTTCGTCGCGGATCGCGAGGAGCGCGTCGAACCGGTGCCCGCTGTTGCCGAGCGGGGTGATCGTGGGGGCACCGGTGCCAGGCGCGGCGGCGGTGTTCGCGCGGACGGTGGCGATGCCGTCGGAAATCGTGGCGCCGGCCCGGTCCAGGTCGGCGTCCACGTTGAAGACGGCAGAGCAGCAGCTGTAGAGGGCTCGGGCGAGGTCGGCGGCGAGTCCGCCGCGCCGGTGTCCCCCGGTCAGATCCTTGTCGGTGATGCGGTGGCCGGTGTATTTCGCCGTGATGAAGTCGATCTCCATGGGGTGGGTGCTCCTCGATGTCGGTGGTCCTACGGTCGGGTGGGCGGCGGTCACTGCGGGGCTTGCGGCACGTCTCTGGGCGCGGGGGTCGCGAGTGGTACGCGGTGCAGGTGGCGCCATGCCGTGCCGCCCCAGATCTCCCATTGCGCGGCGCTGGGGTGCGCCGGTCGGGCCGCGACCAGGTGGCGTAACGCTTCGCGTCTGCCGCGTCCTGGGCGCACGTCGGTGACGGTGAGCAGCTCCAGCAGGGTGCCGTCGTCGTCGACGGCGCGCAGGAGGGTGTCACCGGCGGCGTCGGCTGCGGCAGCCCGTCGGGTCAGGTCGTACTCGCTGACCAGGGCTACGAGGACCTGCTCGACGGTCATCGGCTCGCCACAGCGGCGGCATGCGTCGGCGTACTGCTGCAGCTCTGCTGTCCCGAAGCCCGCGCCCGTCAGGGTCCAGACGGCGGCGTCGCCGGCGCCGCGGTTGACGACGGTGCCCACCCGCCGACCGTCGAGGCTGAGGCCGGCGGTGAACGCGACGCCGTCTGGGGTCTGCCGTTGCTCCAGAGTGGGGACCTGGAGCCGGTCGTGCGGGGCGCGCATCCCGGCGACGTGGGTGAGCACGACGTACTGCTGCTGCTCGGCCGGGGCGGGAAGGTCCCCGACGATCCGGTCGCAGTCGCCGGGTTCGACGGCGATCCAGCACCAGGACCAGCCCATCACGACGTACTGGCCCTGCTCGTCCGGGCGGATGCGTTCGATCGCGGCGTCGCCGTCCTCGGGGTAGGTCGCGCTCTGGTCGACGATGATGTCGTCGTCGTCGAACCACATCGGCGTGACCAGCTGGTCCACCGCGTCGTCGAGTTCGGCGCCGCTGCGGCCGGCTGCGATCAGCTCGGCGCGTTCGAGCTCGCGCATGCTTTCCTGGTCGGCGACGATCGCCTCGGCCACCGTGCGGGTGCAGCTGAACACGGCCCAGCCGTTCCACACGTCGACGAACACCCCGACGAATCCGACCCGGATCCGGTCCCGGCCGTGCGCATCGCGCATCCAGGCCCAGTCGCCGGCGAACACGCCGACGCCGCCGATCCGGAGCCGATCCGGGTGCAGATACTCCAGCGTGTCGATATCACCGGGCTCCGACGCGTCGGTCTGGGCTGTCGTCGGGTCGGGCAGGGCGGCGTGGTCGCCGGTCCCGGTCAGGGCCTGCAGGACGGCGCGGCAACGCTCGCCGGCCCGCTGGATCAGGCCGGTGGTGTAGCCGTCGAGGTACGCGCCGGTGGCCTCGGTGCGCCGCCCGGCCGGCACTGCGGTCCACACCGGGCCGTCGGGGGTCGCCGCCGTGTACGCCTCGCGGGCGGCTCGGTCGAGGTCGTCGATGCTCAGCGCGCTCAGGCCGAGGGCGGTGGCGTCGCCGTCCGCGATGCCGACGAGGATCCGGCGGGCGGCGGCGGTGACATCGGCCGCACTGCCGGCAAGGGTGTCGTGCGCCCACCGGTCGGCGGTGTCTCGGCCGGCGCGCAGACCTGCTTGCCATGCGACACCGGGCGGCCGGTCGTGTGTGGTCAGATCCTCAGGATCGGCAGGTCGTTCGGATGCGGTGCTCATTGCGGGACCTTTCGTCGGGCATAGGGGCATGGCGATGTCCGCCGCGTCGGGCGGGCCGGTGCGGCGGGCATCGGGGCAGGCAGGCGGTGGTGCGGTTGCCGCGTTCGCGCGGTTCGTGAGGTGCCGCGCGCTGCGTTCATCCCTCGGCGATGTGCTCGGCTCGGGACATGTCCGCGGCGCAGTGGGCGGTACCCGCTCTGTTGAGCAGCCGATGGATCGCCGCTTCGTGTGCCACATATTTGAGGTGGGCGCGCACGCAGGGCAGCTCCATGCGCGCCACGATCTTCCCGCCGCCGTCGTGCAGGCCCGAGACGCGCACGTAGGGGCCGTCGTCGGTGTCCTCGGCGACGCGGATCCAGTCGCCGGGCAGCCAGGACGCGGGAATGGCCAGCTGGTCGTCCTGCCACGCGATCGCGGTCTCGATGCGTTGCCGTCCGTCGATGACCGCGTAGTGGACTCCCGAGGCTTCAGTGGAGCTCCAGGCCGGGCCGGTGCGGGTGTTGAGGACGGCGGCGGCCACCGGGACGCCCGTCAACCACGACTTCATCAGGGCGAGCCGCTGGTCGAGGGTCCAGACGCTGCCCCGCTGGTACCGCGCGTCGAGGATCATCTGCCCGCTGCGGACCCTCGAGGTGTATTCCTCGATCGACCACAGGCTGACGGTGGTGGGCATGTAGGTGAGTGGTGTTCTGGTCTGTCGGGTCATCGTCTGCTCCTTCGGTGTGAAATCGGTCGGTGTCGGCGCGGTCGAGCGCCGTGCCGCTTGGGTGGGAGGTTCGGCTGACCGGGCGGGAGACTGCGGCAAGGCCAGGTACCGGCTCACCGGCGCGTCCGGTCGCTCCCGGATATGCCGCTGGCAGCTACCGATCTTTGGTGTGATGGCCGCTGTGCTCTTCTCGCGCCTTTGCCGCCCCCGCGTACGCGTTTGCGGCGTGTGGCGGGAATGTGTGGTCCGCGTTGCGGCGAGGGCCGCGTCGGTTGTCGGCCCGGACGGTGGCTGACCGGGCCCGTTCGTCGACAATCGGGTACGGGGGTAGCCCGGTGCGGGCATGCCATGTGCGCGCCAACGTGGACACGACACGGGTTGGCCCACGCCTGCGGGTGAGCGCAAAGACGGTCAACGTCCACCGAAGGCGCATGCCGGGCCGACACCTGCGGGCCCGTCACATCTGCCGCGCTCGATCGTCCACGTCCTGCGCCGAGACTCGGACTCTAGTAGGCGCTGAGCTGGTCGCGAAGCTGGCTCAATGAGGTGCCGTCGCTGGTGCGCCACACTTTCCAACCCGCGAACGGGTGGCCGGCTAAGGCGGTGGCGCAGCTGTCGGGTGACAGATGCAGCTCGCCGTCGTCGGTGAGCAGGTGCCCTGTGGCGGTGACTGTGGCGGTGTGGATGCGGCCGAGCTGGCGCCGGTTCCAGGTGACGACCTGCCCGTCCTGCAGCAGTCCGGCGTCGAGGAGCCGGGCGAGTTTGCCATGGTCGGTGCGCAGCGGGCCGGTGCGGGTCGGGCGCGGGGCGCAGTTGTTCAGTGCGGGACTGGCCGGCTGTGGCGGCTCCAGCTGAGGCAGGCGCAGGACTGCCCGCAGGGCCGCGTTGATGGTTATCCCGTAGGAGACGCCGCGGATGAGCACCGCGTACACGTCGTCATCGATATGTACGGTTGGCATGGGTTGTCGGCTCCCTGTCGCCGGGTTGGGGGTGTCGAAGTTCAGGCGGCGGGCGCTGCTACGGTCGGGCGCCGGAACGACGCGAACGGATGGGGTGCTGTCTGGGGACCCGGTCCGGCACCGGTGCCGGACGGGCTGGTGGAGCGATCCGATGGGGTGGGCACGCTGGCACGGCCCTGTGCGGGAAGGCGCGACGGCGGTGCGTGCGTCGGCTCCGTTCCCGGACCGGGCGACTCGGTGGCTGGTTGGCGACGTGCCGTCCAGGCCGCGCGATGGGCGGTGCGCAGCGCCCAGCACGGGCCATGCTGTCCGCGGCATTGCAGGTTGCCGCAATCCCCGTCAGGTCCTGGTGGGTGGGCTGCGGCCACGTCGGCCGCGAGGGCCCACAGGAGCCGGTCGGTGACATCGGCGGACGGCGGGGTGCGGCCACTGGGCCGATCCGGAGCGCCGTCTGGGCGGGGTTGGCGGGTCATGGCTGGTGGCTGGCCTTCCGTCGGCTGGTCGCGGCGTGCGCGGATCGCCGTCCGGCTCGGCGGGCCTGAGAGGCGCGGCCGGGCCGGACGACGACCAGCGTTGATCGACGCTTATCGCTCGATGAAGGTCAAGTGGTGGCGATGTCCCGGCTGTGCGTCACCGGTCACCGTCGGCCGGCTCCACGTCGATGTCATACGCCCAGACGCTGACCGCTCCACCGTGGTGTGCCCGCCTGGTCATCCACGCCGTGTAGGCGCGGGGCCCGAAACCGCAGCCGGCGCCCGGGCCGAAGGTGTTGAGCAGGCACCGCTGCCCGGCGACCAGCAGCGTCTCGCCGCGCAGCCGCACCTCGTGACGGGCCCGGCCGAACACCCAGCGCCCGAAGTAGTCCGGGCCGTACGCCGTTATGTGATCTGTCAAGGTGTCCAGGGGGCGACTGTCTCAGTGAGCGGAGCTCGACGTGCGGCCCGGCGGCCCAAACTGCGCCACCTTTGGCGGGCAGTATGAGCACCGATCCGCCTGCACGCCAGGCCCGTCCTCCCGACGTTCCTCGACGACCAACGTCGTCGCACACACACATTCTTCTTGGCTGGCCGAAGTGCCTGGTCGACCCGTTTCGCCGGAAACGGGGCACCACGGTCACCACCGTATCCGTGGAACTCAGGTATACGGATTTGGCCGATGAGCGGATGCCGAGCTGGATGATCGTCGGTGTGGCCTCGAGAATGGGGGTAGGAGTGGGAGTCGTCGTTGTGGAGTCCGACCGGAAGGCTCAGCGCTTCCGCGTGCGCGGTGGTGACCTAGCGCGAGTCCTGAGTGCCGTCGGAGTCGTCGACCACGACGAGGCGGCCGGCGCGGGCGCGGTGGATCAGGACGTCGAATCTGCCGGACTTCGCCCAGTTGTAGGCGGCGCGTCGGGGCTGCCGTTGCGGTCGGCCCGCGATTGCGCGACTCCGCTTACCTCCAATTGGCGGTGTCCGAATGAGCGGTATCGGCCCATCCTGGGCTTTCATCGGGATAGCCTGACGGCGGCTCGGGCCCGTCATAGAACCACTGGTCAGGCGGAGCATCGCGTGAACCGATAGCCAGTACCCAGCCGGTGATTGTCCTTCGGTAGGCGAACCAGGCCTGGTCAGCATGCCGCACGTTCACGACGACACCATGATCACCCGGCAATCCGTGACGGTCAAAGTCACCGACAATATTCAAGATATCGGACACATACCGGTTCTTGTTGCCTCGGTATCTACCCATCTGGACTGTCGCCACCCAGCGCAACGCCTGTTTGGTCTCGTCGAACTCCCGCTGGTCAAGCCGACGCCCTTCAGCGTCGACGCCAGGGACACCTGCATTGGTGCTGAGCCTGCGGGCTTTTGCTTGCTTCTCGGCAATCTTGGCCGCGCGATGCCGTTTGGCCTCCAGCGTCGCCGCAAGTCCGCCTCTATACGTGCCAGTCTCGGCGGCGATTCTCGAGAACTGCGGCCCGAAGGCGCCAATGTCCGGAAGTCTCCCGCCCAGGCCGACCATCACACCTAGTCTAGCGCCCCACGACACCCGGTCTCGGCCGGTGGCTGCCTTCGCCATTCTGAAGACTCCGTCGTAGGCGGCGAACAGCGCGAATAGATACACGAATGGCAGAGCACCGAGCGTGAGCCAGAACGGCATGAAGAACTTGCGCGATTCCTGAACCACATCGAGCCCCGCCCAGCCAGCAGCTGTCGCGACTGTAGTGTAGAGGATCATGCCGAGGCCCGGGAATACGAGGAACATGCGCAGGAAACGATCCATGCGAGCGTGAGACGGATCGCGCTGCGCGAACATCCGCATGATTACTACGACGATCACCACCGTCTGAAGAATCAGTTCACCGAACAACGGAAGCGTCTTCACGTTCAGATAGCATTCGAAGAGCGCGGCGAACGCCACCGCCTCGCGGAGCCGGCCGCGGAAGAAGCCATCCTGCTTGCCGGCACCGGTAGCGGCCAGATAGGCCAGCGAAAGCCCCGACGCGCCGAACCAGAAGACCGACTCTCCTATCAGCCGCGTGTTCCACAGATCGACCAGCGCAGCGACCCAGTGAATGAGAACGAGCCAGCCGAGGTACAAGACAAGCGGAATCGTGATCACTGGACTCAACGCCTGGCGGGCGAGGTCCCGTGCCGTGCGTCGGCCGGACCCGGTGGCCAGCACGAACAACAACGCCGTCGCGATTAGGATGAGCGTTGCCAGTTGACGATCGTCAAACACCGTGGCGCGCTCCCGGCATCCAGTTCATCCTCAGATTCACGGACCCCATGGTCTGCCTATCGCGCAACCGGCACTTGTCTGCGACCGGCGGACGCCGCCTGCCGGCATCAAGCTGTGGCGGAGTTCTCTTGCGGGGCGTGCCCAGATGAGGGTTGGGCATCGGCGAGCCGGTCGCGCCTCAGCTGCCGGGTTGAGGGCGGGCGTTCGGGTGCGACGAGTTTGAGGACCCTCAGGCCAGCGACGCGCGACTTCATCGACATGTTCGTATCGTGGGTCACGAGCGTGACGGGGCGTGCCGCCAACCCCTGCACGGCGAGCGCCCGGTCAATGATCTCGCTGTCGGCGTCAGCGATGCGTACGTGCCCGGGAGGATCGAACAACAGCTCGACGGTTGCCTTGGGTCCGATCTCGACGATCTCCATGGGATTTGCGAACAGTGCGTCGAGCCGAGCGAGGGTCACTTGCGCCCGCCCACGAAACTCGTCACGGCCGAGCTTGGCTCGGTCGAGCTCTTCCACAACGACCATCGGCAGGATGATGCGTATGCCCTGCTCATGCTCACCAAACACCTCGACGAATCCGGGATCGCCGAATGGCCCAGCGCCGGCAAGATAGAAGTTGGTGTCGCACACCACGAACTTGCCCGGCCCGGTCCATCGGTCGATCTGCAATCGTACTGCCGCGATCACCGCCTCGAATGCCGCCTTCCGTGCTGCGACCTCCGCGTGAACCAGACCGTTGATCACACGGCTGCGTTCCATCCGGGCCGGCGCCTCAAGGTCCAACACTCCGAAGAGTTGGAGCAGCCGGTCGTACCCCGGTGAAGAGACGAGCCGATCGGCGTCTGCTTGAACGACGACGCTGCAAACCTGGGTCGTCGCATCGGTAACCCATTCGAGGTACCTTCGCAGGCTCTCCCCGGCGTTGCCGTTGACGTTCCACAGCCCACTCAGCTGCGTCTGTAACACCTGCAACGCGTGGTCGCGGGATTGCCCAGGTAGCAAACGAATCGGCATCTCGCGATCGTCTCATGTGGCGCGCCACCAAGCACGTGGATATCGCCAGTGTCTCGCGTGCGGTTAGTCAGGCCCCCCAGGATGACCAGACGCCATGCATGGATCTGCTGCCGATAACGCGCGGCCCTGTTAGCGCCATACACCGGGAGACCGGCGGAGATGGCGGCTCGTGGCTACCGGCTGGCCTGCTGAAGGACTCCGGTTACCCGCATACGGTAGTTGACCATGGGTACACTGACCACGAATTTATCGGCGATGTCTTGGGCGCCCATTCCTCTGCGAACGTGCGTCAAGAGAAGCTGTCTCGGCAGAAGAAGGCAGCCGGCGAGCCAGTTCGCCTCTTGTTCCTCTTCCGGATCGCACCCGAAAAATGTCAGCTCGCCGACAACGTGAACGCTCTGAACCTGATGTTTAAGCAGAATGTGGCTGATTTCGTGGGTGATGTCGCTGCTTCTGCGGGCAGGGCTGGACAGTGGATTCCATACGATGATGCGTCGATCGTCGATCTCGAAGGTGCACGCGGAGAACGCGCCGGGCTGCACCTTTTCGATCTTGGTGAGCCGGTCGATGTCGATCAGGTCGGCGGCTGATCTGACTTCGACGCCGAGGGACGCGCACGTCCGTTCGAGGGGAAGTGCGGCGGTTGCGGTGACGCCGATGTCTTGGCGGACTTTGGCGCTGATTCTTTCGGCGTCTGCTTTGAATCCTCGGCGCACTGCTACGTGTTCTCCTGTGCGAGGCGGTCGTGCATGTCACGCAGCGCCGCGGCGAGCAACGAACCGGCCTCGGGCAGGAAGGTCTGGCCTGATCTAAGGTGCACGGCGATGGGTGGGGGCGGTGTCGCGAGCTTTTCGTAGAGGTCCTGTACCAGGTGCAGGATGGTATTGGCGTGTTCCGGTTTGAGCCGGGAGTCGGCGTACAGGTGCCGGGCGATCAGCGCGGTGGTCGGTGCTTCGGCCGGCGGCGGGTCGTAGGCGGGTGTATCGGGGGCGTCCAGCCAGCCGACGATGCGCTCGTAGTTGGTCAGGTCGGGCAGGTGCCCGCGTTCGACCCGCGAAAGGGTGTTGAAAGAGACACCGACTTCGTCGGCGAGATCGCGTAGTGCCAGCTTCCGGCGGCGGCGTTGCGCCCGGAGTAGCTCCCCCAGGGCCGGTTGGCTCAGGGCTGGCCGGCCCAGGTTCATCGACACTCTCACCCCTCGCCTTCGGCGGTCAGACTACCTGCCGGAGACGACGTCGCCCGGCGAGACATCCGGTGGGGCGGCGGGTCATGCGGGAAAAGGATGCAGGATCGCGGCCTGCGACACGTCGTCGAGGCGATCGGGGCCATCACCGAACCAGAGGTTGGTGACCAGCCACAGCTCGTAGTAGAGGAGCCATTCACACGCCCAGGGCAGGTAGGTCGCGGTGAACAGCATATGGGGCCGCCAGTCGCCGGGCTGTGAGACGCACAAGCTCCCGTCGTGGTAGACGTGGGGCAGGCGACCGTCGTCGTCAGGGCGTAGCGCAGGTGCTGTCACGGTGATCCGCGGAGGCCGCCGCGGGTAGGCGACCAAGTGGAGCTCGTATGTCTGGCTCTGCTGTGAGGGGCGTACCTGCCCGCGCCAGATCAGCCGCCGCGGCGTCAGGCGAGCGCGACTGTCCGGCACGACGCTGCGCAGCGCCAGCGCCTGGACGGGCAGGCTCACCTCAGCGCGCCGGGCCGCCGGCAAACCCATGCTGCTTCACCGCGTACGCACCGGTAGCGACGCTACCGGTCACGGAGGCCAACCTTCCCCGGTTCCCCATGACGAGCTGTCCGCGCTGCCGGGCGGTGAACAGCGACTGCCCCAGCGAAGCACCCGCAGCGGACGCGAACCGATCACCGAACGCGTTCTCCAGCAGCGGCAGCGTGCGGTCCAGGCTCTTGGACATGCCGAATCCTCGGAAGGTCCGCTCGGCCTCGTCGACCCATTCGAAGAAGTGCTCGGCCCGCTTCGGCTCGGAGACCCACGAGTCGGTGAAGTTCTCCCCGGCCTGCACGGGGTTCGGCAACGTCCACCTGCCCTGGACCCGTGTGAGGTGCTCCGCCATCCGGCTCGGCACGTCGCGCAGCACCTCGTACAGATCGCCGGAGCCGGTGTAGGCGAGCGCGGCGAGGGTGGTGATGACGATGGAGGACGGCCGCTCGTCCAGGCGACCGGAGAAGAAGATATCCCGGTGGCGCTTGAGGGCTTGAACCGTGCGCTGCAGCACCGTGCGTACCCGCCACTCCGGGACGTCTTCGACCTCGAGGCGCTTGGCCTCCACCACCCGCTCGAGCAGGAGCTCAGAGCTCATGCGATCGCGGAACCAGTCCGCGTACCCGCCTGGATTGGACGGCAGCCACCGCGACACCTCACGGTCTGTGATCCAGATGTTGCTCCCGCCGGCGTCGTCGTTGGGAATCGCCGGGAGGATGTCCAGGTGCATGCCTGGCCAGCTCAACGTCCAGCACCGCGAGCACTGTGACAGCTGCGGGGCATCGCTGTGGGCACTGCGCGCGTAGGTGCGGGCAGCCGTGCCCACGTCGGCCTTGAGATCGGCCTGGCTCACCGAGGTCTTGGCGACATCCTTGAGCGCGACACAGTCGATGTCGATGTCGTCGTTACGGTGCACGTTTCGGACCACGGTGCCCAGGGCGAACGATCCCTGCGGCGAGATCGCGTTGTCACCCCGGGTGTGGATCCAATGCTCGTCGAGCGCCTCGCCGAGTTCGGTATAGCGGGACACGACCCGCTCACGCTCGACCTCTGTGATGTCCAAGGCCTTCAGCCCACCGCGGATGAGAGTATCCAGGTCGCCCACTGCACTGGGGGCCAAAGTTGATGTCACCGCGGCAGCGTATCACGACTGGTACATCTGTACCGTGGTGTGCGGATCCGCTTTCTTGATGGAGGTTCCTTGTGTCACCAGGTCCGGATGACCCGCGCGCGGCGATCAGCGGCGAACTGGAGCAGTTGCTCAACGACGTGAACTGGACCGCGAAGGGCCACTTCGCCAGCGCAAGCATCCTGCGGGGCACACGTCTGGCCCTAGGCGTCGTCGCGACCGTGGCCGCCTCTGCCGCGGCCGCGACCATCTTCACGAACAACAAGGCGGTGGCCGGAGTGCTCGCACTCGTCAGCGCTGCTTTCTCCGGGCTGCTCACCTTCCTGAAGCCAGAAGAGCTGGCCACTCAGCACCTCAGCGCGGGACGCCGACTCACCGCGTTGGGTGTCGAGATCCGCCAAACCCTCACCCTTGACACGCCGGCCGCGCAGATCACCGATCTACGATCTCAGGTGGCGCAGTTCGCCTGCAGCAAGGCGGACATCGACGGATCGGCCCCGCACATTCCGAACCTGAGCATCCGATGGGCCGGCAGGCGGATCGCCCGCGGCGACTACACGTTCGAGCGGCGTGACCACAAGCCTGCCTTCAGCCTCGACGGCCCCGACCGGTCCGGCCGGAGCCTGCCCGCCAACACATCTCCGCCCTCGGCGACCGACTAAACTAGACCAACCTCGGCGATGCGTTATCCCCCGCGTCGCCATCGGGTCTGCGAGTCTTCCGCGTGGCGAAAGGGGCCGAAGATTGGGCTGTTCGAACCGGCGAGAGATTGCACCAGCAGCGCAAACCTAAACGAGGCCCAGGTTGCAGGTCGGCAAAGAACACTCATTTGCCCCGAGTTGATCACGACTTGGAAGCGGCCAATAACTCAACGCGATAGCAGGATTGCGCCACCAGTTCGACCGACGCTCCGACCGACGTACCTCCTGGGCTTACGCTGCTCCGCCCGCTCGGATCCATACTCCGACATTCGATGCTGCGGTGATCCGGTGGCCGACGAGCGCGCCGCTACCCGTCGAGGGAATCCATTACACGATCAGAGTTGACAGGGAAAGCCACGGCGCCGATACCGAACTGGTGGCCTTACCGTCGGCGCCCTTCTTGGTGATCACCACGTCGTCGGCATACGCGGCCTGCACGCTGGTGCCGGCCGGAGCGAACTATGACTACGGCCAGCGCGCCAGGATCGTCGGAGAAGGCAGCGCAGCCCCCGTAAGTGATCCGGCGATGGACCCCATCGCGATAGCGAGCATGTGCCGAAGCGTCTTGGCGCGGAGCGCGAACTGCGCCGACCGTCTGCGCACTTCCTCGTGTCCCTCGTCTGGAACTTGAAGCTCGCGTGCGAGAGCATCATCGGCGCAGACAGCGGAGACACGTCGGCGTCATGCCAGTTCCGTCGAACTTGACGAGTCGCCAGCCGTGACGGTGGGCCGGGTACGCGGACGCACGCAGTCATCGGGTGTTGAACCTCCGCTGACGCAACGTCAGGGAACTCTACCCTGGACGGACGACCGGCGCCCGCCACCGGGAGGGGCAGGCGGGAATCAACCGTCCGGGGCATGACGCTGTGCCAATACCGCTGTTACGGTGAGGGACTCGCCGCGAGCTGCGAGATCGCCCGGGCGCGACCGGGACGACCACTGTGATCAGGTTCTCGCCGCGCTCCGGCTCTCGCCGTCTATCCGCCCTGTCCCGGGGCGTGCTGCCGCGCGCGGTCCTGGTCGATCCACCAGGGGGATGCCCCGTGACACTTTCCCAACCAGCAACGCGGACGGCGACCGGGCCGATCGTCGTGGGAGACCTGCTCGGCGGGCGCACGGTCGCCGGCTTCGCGTACGCCGCGACGAAGGAATCGCCGAGCCGCCGCAACGACCGGCTACTCTTCACCGGCGACGAGGCCCTCACCACGGCGCCGGAAGCCGTGGTGCCGCTGAGCGCAGAGGAAGCCGAACGACACGGGGTGCCGGCCGTCGACCTGCTGCCCCCGGCTGCGCGGCGGACAGCGCAGGAGATCCACCCCAGCCTCCCCGCGAGGGTGGAGCAGCTGCTGCGCAGACCGGACGCACCGTGGCGGGAGCTGGCCCTCCCGCTGTTCGACGCCCTGCGCCGGGCCGAGCACGAGGTGTGGATCTCGGGCGGCGCCGCGCGTGACCTCGTGCTCGGCAAGGAACCGGCCGAGGTCAACGACCTCGACCTCGCGGGCACGGCCCCGGCCGGCCGCTACTTCGAGCTGACCTACCTCGAGCTGCGTGCCCTCGGCGGCAGCGAGGCCGACATGAAGCTCTCCCCGGAAAGCCTGGTCGTCTGGACCGAGCCCGCCGACCCGGTGCTTGCGGAGCGCGCCCACATCGAGTACCGCGGACTTGCACTGTCGGGCTTCACACTCCCCGGCACCGGCAGCGACCTGCACGCCGACGCCAGGCACCGCGACTTCACCGTCAACGCCCTGCACTACGATCGCGGCCGCGCGGCCGTGCTCGATCCGACCGGCAGCGGCGTCGACGACCTCACCGGGCCCGTCCGGCGGCTCGTCTGCTGCCAGATCTCGCAGCAGCCCCGGGAGGCGGCTGCCGTCGTGATCCGCGCGATCAAGTTCGCAGTGCGCTGGGAGGCCGAGGGCGTGCCCGTCGATCTGCGGACGCTGCCGGGCTGGCTGGACGCTCTCCCGTCCGGCCTCTGGACCGGCCTCGACGCCGCGACCTGGCGGGGGATCCGCCAGGACCACCGCGACTATCTGCCCCATGTAGATCCGCGGCGGCAGCTCGAGGTCGCCCGACGGCTAGGCCCGGCGGCCACCGCTCTGATCGGAGAACTGCTGGAGGTGACGGCATGATGAGCACACATCGGCCGCTGAGCCCGTGGGTGGCGCGGGTCGGCCCGAATGGGCGGCTGGGCCGGATCAACGACGGGCAGGAACGCGCGGACGCCCGTACGCTGTCGTGGTTTGCCGGCAAATGGACCAGGACGCGGATCGCCGCGGCACGGGTCGGGCAGGAACCGAAGGTCGCGCTCGGGCTGCGGGAGGAGAGTACCGGCGACGCGGTCGCCGAGCTGGACAACTGCGGCCTGCCGCTGCCAGTGAGCGAGGCGGGCCTGGCGGTCGTCGCCGACGCCGAGGCGCGCTGGCCCGACATCCCGGCGGACCTGCGCTGGGCCGCCCTGGCCCGCGAACCGCTGCAGCTGCGGCACCTGCTGCTGCGCCGGCTGGTCGCCGAGGCGCCGGGGCCGGTGAGCGCCGGGCTGTTCCACGTGCTCGACTGGGAGCGGGTGGAGGAGCTCGCCGGGCAGGTCACCGCCCGGCTGGACGGCGTGCCCGCCGAGGGGCCGACGATCGAGCTGCGGCACTGGTATTCCCCCGCGGTGCGCGGGCTGACCGCCGGGCTGGAGCAACTCGACGCTGGGCAGCGCACCGACCGCGCCGAGATCGTGTGGCAGGGCATGGAGCGGCTGCTTGGGGCGCTGCGCGCGAGCGACCTGGACCGGCTGCCCGGCAGCACCCGGGAGGCCGTCGCAACGCTGCTCGCGGCAGTCGCCCGTACTGAGCCCCGGTACCGGTTCGCGGCCCGGAGCGTGACCCGGGACCTCACCGGCGCGCCGAAGCCCCCAAGGCTCGCGACGGACGTGCTCACCCCGGCGCTGGCGGCTGCGGCGGCCGAGGGTGACCGTGAACAGGAAACCACGTCCGCCGGGGAGCCTGACTTCGAGGTGACGGTGACCCGATCCGCCCGGGGGCTGCTCTTCGTCACCGTGGAGATCACTGCCGGGGACGGGCCCGACGCCTTCGTGGGCGTCCGGGTGGAGCTGCCCAGCAGGCCGGAAGAGAACCGCTCATATCTCGTCGCCCTGGGCAACGAGGACGGTCGGCTCGCCGGAACCCTCCGGCTGCCGCTGCCCCAGGCCGACTTCGTAGTCACCGCGGACGAGCTGCCGGTCGGCGCCGCCGCCCTGCGGTTCGCAGATCCCGCTGAGCTGCTGGAGTCCCTGCTGGCCGGCGACTACCAGACGGCGCAGACCTGGCTGGACCTCGCGACGGACCTGCCCGAGGGGCACGCGGTTCGGGAGGCCGTACGCCGCTTCGAGGAGGAGCTGTGATGACTGCGGCGGTGACACTGCACGAGCTGCTCGACCGGACGCTGAGCGCGGGCGACGGCGAGAACCTGACCGGGGTCCGCCAGCATCTCGTCCACGCCATACGCCGGGCCGTCGCCGAGCGCGACACCGCGGTGCTCACCCGCGTCTGGCAGGAGGACCTGGAACTGCACAAATCGATGCCCGCCGCGTCGCGGCACCGCATCGAAACGAGGGCACTGGACGAGCCGTACCGGAGGAAGCAGCCGCCGACCGCGCATGCGCTGCGGGCCCTCGCCGCCCTGGGTCTGGCGCTCGTCGCCGACGACGAGGAGCAGGCGCGGGAGTGTCTGCGCGGCGCGGAATGTTGGCTGGCGGTCTCCTGTATCTGCCCGCCGGAGCCGGTGACCACCCAGCCGCCCGGCCGGGAGCAGGTCGGCCGGCTCCTGGCCGAGCTGGGCATCCCGGACGGCAGCCGGATCGCTCGGCTCACCGAGCCCGCGACGCTGCACGACCCGGTACGCCTCACCGCCTGGATCTGGCTGCTCGACCTCGCGGGGCTCCTGCCACACCGGAAACCCGGGCCCGCCTGCGGGGTGCTCTTCGACGAGGGCAAAGACGGGCTGCGCGGCACACTGTCACTCACCGCCATCCCCGGCCTGCCGCCGATTCTCTCCCCGGACCCGGCGATGATGACGCTGTGCAGCGCGGACCCGGGGTTCCAGCAGATGCTCGGGAACGTCTGGGCGCTCGCCGCGCGGCCGGCCGGGGCCGTGCTGTGGTCCGTCGGCACCGACGGCCGGCAGCCCACCCGCATCACCGGGCCGTCGATCGGGGGCGCCTTCGCCGTCCTGCACCGGGAGGTCCAGCCCCGCCGCTTGGAGCGGCTGCGGCCGGGCTTCCTCGTCCGCCGGGACCGCACCCTGATCATCGGCGCGGTCAGCCAGCACGCCGCGAACCGGTTGCTCCCGGTAGACGGCTACGAGAAGAAGCTCAAAGAGGTCGACAAGCGCGACCGGCTGATCGTGCCGGAGCGCGACATTGAGCGCGCTCACAAGGCCGCTGCTAGCGCAGGTGTCAGCCCGACCATCCACCCCGTGACCACACTCGACCAGGCGGCACGGCGCAGCCGCGTACCCCAGCTCCGGCAGGCCCTGGCCGCCGGGATCGTCGTCGCCGTCGCGGCCGCCGTAACCGGCGGTGTGGTCGCCGCCGTCCAGGCGAAGAACCGGGCGCAAACCCAGGCCGCGCTGGGCGTCAGCGAGACCGGCAACGCCGCCAAGGCACTCCAGGACCGCGCCGCCACCCGGGCGTCAACCGATCCTGCGCTGGCGCTGGGGCTCAGCGCCGCCGCCGTCCGGCTCGACCCCACCCCGGCGGCCCGGGGCAACCTCGTCGCTCTGCTGACCTCGACCCGCTACCGCGGGTCGATCGTCCCCAATAGCGCACCCGGCGGCGCCGCGGACATCCAGCTCAGCGCCGACGGCACGGTCATGCTCAGCACCGGCCAGCAGCGTGGCGTGCTCTGGGCCGGCGACGGCGGCCGGCGCTGGACCGAGCGCGGGCACCTGCGCCAGGACACCTGGCAGACCCCGGCGCTGAGTCCCGGCGGGCGCTTGATCGCGGTGCCTGGCGAGCGCGACGTGCGCCTCCTCGACATCACCGGCCCCGGCCACGGCCTGCGCGAGGTAGGGACGATCCCGGCTGGGATCGACGCCCCCGTCGCGTTCGGCCGGGGCGATGACCTCCTCCTGCTGGCGACAAACCCGCCCCAGATCTGGGACGTCTCCAAGCCGGGGCGGCCGAAGTCGCTCAACAAACCGGACGACGGCAGCGAGCGGGGCGCGGCGATCACGATGTGCCCGGACAGCCCCACGGTCGTGCTCGCGTCCGGTCCCCTGATCATCGTCTACAAGCTCGCGGCCGACGGCACCCTGCGCCGCAAGGCCGAACTGCACGCCGTCACCCCCGAGACCGTAACGCACCTCGCCTGCGTCCCGGGTAGCCAGCTGCTGACCGGCACCGGCGCCCAGATCGGGGTCGGTGACACCGACGGCACCGTGGCGCTATGGGACCTCGACACCCCTGGGCAGCAGCCGGTTGTCCTGAACGGGCTCAAGGGCACCGTCGGCGGGCTCGCAGTGAGCCCGGACGGCCGCCATGTCGCCGTCTCCGGCGAGAACGGGATCAGTATCGCCGCCTTCGGGCCGAACTTCCTTCCCGACAGCCCACCCGCCTTCGCGAGCCCCGTCACCGTCGCCGGCTCCGGAGGTGCTGCCTTCGGCCACGACGGCAGAACCCTGCTGACCGGCGGCAGCGCGGACGGGGAGCTCCGCACCTGGGAGATCGCCGACCTCCTCGGCTCCGGCGGCACGGTGAACGAGGACGCGCCATTCAGCCCGGCGTACGCGGTCGCCGGTGGACTGCTGGCCGCGTCCGCCCAGTCGATCGGCGGCAAGGTGGTGCTCTTCCGGCCCGCACCGGACGGGACACTGACCCGGCTGAGCGAGGTCGACGTGCCCACGCCGCCGGATGGCTCAGGCGGGGCACCCACCTCGGTCGCGCTCAGCCACGACGGGCGGCTGCTGGCCGCGGCGGCGCCCGGCGGCGCCCGGATCTGGAGCCTGGAGGATCCCCGGCGGCCCCGCCCGCGCGGTGTCATCGGCTCCAGCGTGGGGGTAAGCGCGCTGGCCTTCACCCGCGACCCGGCCGTGGTCGTCGCGATCGACCCGGGCGGCGCGGCAAGGACCTGGGACCTAACCGACCCGGACGCCCCGGCGCAGGTGTCGCTCCTGCGCGGCGTCCCACAAGCCCGGATCGCCATAAGCGCCGCGGCCCCAGTCATGGCAACCGCCGCCGCTGACGGAAGCGCGGCTCTGCTGTGGCGGATGGACGATCCCCGCCGGCCCGTACCTGCCGCGACCGTGCCCGGGCAGGACGGGGCAGGGCCGTTGCTCGCGCTCTCCCCCGACGGGACGACGCTCCTGCACGGCCTGCGGTTATGGAACATCACCGACGTCGGTGCGCCCATCGGGGCAGCCACGCTCAGCGGCTACTCGCAGACGGTCAACGACGCACGGTTCGCTCCGCGCGGACACCTGCTCGCCACCGCCGACGCCCTGTCCCGGATGCGGCTCTGGGACGTGAACGACCTCGCCCACCCGGTCACCCTCACCACGGTCACTCGCGGGCACCAGGGACATCCACCGCACCTGGCCGTCGCCTTCACCGCCGATGGCGGCACCATCTACTTCGGCGGCGAGGCGATCTACGGCTGGCCGACCGGAGACGCGGGACGGATGAGCGCCGACCCCCTCGGGTACGCCTGCGCTCTCCTCGGTCACGGCCCCACCCGCGCCGAGTGGGACGCCGTGACCCCCGGCCAGCAGTGGCAGGAGGTCTGCACATGACCGGCACCATCGCCCAGCGGCAGAACGGGCTGCACGCGCTCGACCTGCTCGCCCCCCAGCGCGCCCTCTACACGGAGGTCAAGCGGCTGCGGCGGCTGCGCACCGGACTGCTCGCCACCGGCGCCGCCGCGAGCATGGTCCTCGCCCTGGTGCTGACGGACGCCCGTGCCCCGGTGGGGCTGGTCACCGGGCTGGGCCTGCTGCTGCTCGGCCTGATCGCCGGCGGTCGCGAGCAGCAGCGTAGGCAGAGCGCGGCCGCCGTGCAGGAGGAACTCGACACCTACGTCCTCGCGCTGCCGTGGAACACCCTGCTCGCCGACCGTCCCCCGACCGACCTAGTGGCCTGCCGCGCCGCGCGGCACCGCCGCGAGCACGGCGACAGCGATCTCACCAACTGGTATCCGCCGGTAGACGAGACCGACCACGGCGCCGCCGTGCTGCTCTGCCAGCGCGTCAACGTCTCATGGAGCGCGCCCCTGCACCGCGCCTGGGCCGGGGTCCTCGGCGCCGCACTCGGCGCGATCACCCTGGCCGTCGTCCTACTCGGCCTCACCGGTGTTTCTCGGCGTCACCGATCTGGCGGCGGTGGTGGTGGTCGCGCCGCTGCTCGCTCCGGTGCACGGACTCGTCGAGGCGCTGCGCGACAACCTGGCGCACGCCCGGCAGAGCGCCCGCCTGCACGACGAGATCCTGCAGCGGTGGCGCGCGGCCATTGACGGGGTGGCCCCGGCCAGCGAACACGACTGCCGGCAGGTCCAGGACCGGCTGTTCCAGCTACGTGCCGCCGGTCCCTCGCCCCGACCATCTCCATCGCCGGCGGCGCCTCCCGCTGGAAGAAACCGTCCGCGTCCAGGCCCGTCACCTCGAAGCCCGCTCCGGAGGCCAGCCATGATCCGTTCCGTCGTGCTCGCCGGACTGCTCTGCCCGCTCCGGCCAGCCCGGAGCTGGCCGTCTACTAAACCTTCACCGCCGCCGCCGGTTCCGGCGATCCGGGCGCACCCGCCCTCGCCGTCTGGATTCTGCGGCGCCTCCGCCTGCGACGGGGGCAAACGGCGTCCAATGGAGCCGCGAAGGCGCGCCGCCCTCTCGCCGCCAGGTAACGGCGACCACGCCGCTATACGATCGGTCGAGCGGTCCGCCCCACGCTGCCTCAGCGAGGCCGTTGATGCCGCAGGCCAGCCGGCGTACCTTCGGGCGGCAGCCAGCCGTTAAGTCGATGTCAACGATGGGAGGGCCATAGCGTGGGTGACTACGCAAAGGTGACAGTTGCGGCGTTGGCGATTGTGCCTGGACCGAACTCGACGATCACGTTCGTTGAGCAGATTCGTGGTCCGTTTTCGAATCATCTTTTGCTGCCTGGCGGAAGGGTCGAGTTCGGTGAGGACCTGGTCGAGGCTGCTCGGCGGGAGGCGTTGGAGGAAGCCGGGTGCGTTCTCGGCGAGCTGAGCTTGACCGGTGTGTATGAGATGCGGGGTCCGTGGGCCCAGGGCGACTACCACGTGGTGATGTTCGCGTTCAGGGCTGCGCAGCCGGCCGTTGTCCCGGAAGGATTCCACGGCGACGTCGGCAAGATCGTGCAGGTGCCATGGGACACCGTTCGACCTCATCCGACGGTGATGCGAATCCTCAACGACGCTGGCGTGGCCGGCTACCCTGCGTCCGACATTGAGACGGCCCTGGCTGCCGACCGGATTGCCATGACGTGTCATCCGTTCTCCCTCGCTGGCCTTGGTAGTGCGCCGTCATCGCTGGTGCCTGGCCGGTTGTGAGCTCCACGCGATGAGCGGAGTGACGGTGGGTTCGAGCTGATGCAGGCGGTCGCGGAGCTCGTGGTTGCCGTCGTGAAGCTCGGCGTTGGCCAGGGTGAGGGCTTGGATCTGGTTGGCGTAGGTCTTGATCGTCGCGGTGAGTTCCCGGACTTCGGTGGCGTGCTCGCGGCGTAGGTCCCGTTCGGTCTTCTTGAGGCGTTTGACCTGGTGACGCAGTTCATCGAGTTCGGGACGGCGGGCTTGGGGCGCGTGCAGGATTTCCTTGATGGCCGCTGCGACGGGTGATCGGTAGTAGGAGGCTCGCGATACCCCGGATTCGGTGCAGATATTGGTGACGGTGAGGGTGCCGTCGGTGATTTCGGGGCGGCCGAGCATCAGCCTTTCGAACGTGGCCATGAGGTCGCGGTCGATGTCGGTGAGGCCGGGTTGTTCGCGGGTGAGCCGGGCGAAGATGACCTGGGCGGTCTGGTTGTCAGTGGTCATCTGTGGCGGGCTCCTCGGCGTGGACGCTGGCGATCATCTGGTCGAGGTTGGTGAGGTGGTCGGTCAGCGCGATCTGTTGCAGCGGCGGCAGTGCGGCGGTGTTCTTCCCGGTTGGCGTGGCTGGTAGGAGCGCGTCGCGGAGTTGGTCGCGGGCGGTGATCAGTCGGGGTAGGTGCACGGCGCTTCGGCGGGCGTTGGGGCAGACCGAGCAGGAGTTGAGCATCGGCAGCGGCTGTCGCAGCTGGTTGGCGCGTTTGGCGCAGACGGCGGTCGTCGCCTGGTAGAAGCAGTCGTTGAGGACGCCGGGGTGCAGGGTTTTGGTCAGGTGTTGCAGCATCGCGCGCAGCCGGGCGGGGGCGGCGACGACGCCTGGTAGGTCACCGAGTTCCCGGCGGATGCGGGCGAACTCGCCGTTGATCTTCTCGGCGGCACCGCCGGCGGCCGGACCGCCGTCGTTCCAGTCCTGATAGAGGTCTTCGAGGTAGTCGAGCTTGGCGACGGCTTCCTCAGAGGCGACCTCGGCGGCGAAACCGGATTGGGAGGTGCCTAATGGTGGAGCCGGGTATTGGAACTGTCCGAATGCCTGGCCGAACTGCATCCCCATGCCTCGTGGCGGCTCGGCCCGTGCGCCTCACAAGT